>Ga0209309_10000792_pt1 | contig 34184 bp, 36 predicted proteins | sample COGITO_mtgs_1204_2_FD_184807 | JGI IMG/M metagenome (GOLD analysis project Ga0209309, IMG submission 184807) | Pelagic marine microbial communities from North Sea - COGITO_mtgs_120412 (SPAdes) (version 2) | ecosystem: Environmental > Aquatic > Marine > Epipelagic ... | reverse complement strand
GCCAGCGGGCGAAGGGCACGCAAGCCGGTGCATAGCGGCGTTGGCATGGTTGGTTGGTGCTATTCGCAGTCAACCACGCGGGCCGACATTTTCCCCAATGACGAAATCCTCCTGGAAAAATCAAGGACCGTCTACGGTATGCGCGAACCGACAGACCAGAGGCAGGACATTCGGGCGATGTTTGCCGTGCCAGTCTGGGAAGCAAACGAAAAGGCTATAGGGGTTATTTTTATTCGGTCTCCACGTGAGGAAGCATTTGCCATGGCAACACCAGAAAATATTCACCCCGAAGACTGGGTTACACGCTTCGATTGCACTCTTGACTTGATCGGCCGCCGAATAGTTGGATAGCGCCGGCAAACTACTTGTTGATGTATGTGGAGCGCGTGAGGTTTGCGTCGGTCAAGTTCAACCACGCGGAGTCGGACGTCATTAGCCTGAGTAAACAGACGAGATGATTGTCTATCCCGGATATCCTGGATAATTCTCGTAACTCCTCTATGCCATTTATCCACTTATATGCTTGATTACCTTCCGTGTTCACTGTTCTCGCATGTACCTCTACGCCAAAAGCAAAGCCAACAGACTTGCCGAAAGCGTAACTGTTAAGGAAGACGATACGACCAGATGCCTCCAGTCCGGTCTCCTCGCGGAGCTCTCTAACAAGCGCTTCGACTGCAGTCTCACCCACTTCAATTTTTCCACCCGGAAATGCCCATAGACCTGGAAAATTCTCTTCACTGTCTGCACGCTTCAATACCAGGAATCTCTTCATGTTTACTGGTAGGAACGTGACAACCGCGTTTGGATATAATGTTTTCATAAGAATATCTTTATCTTACTACGCCATGCCATATTGGTCTACCTCGAAAGATCGTAAAAGACGAGCATATTCGTCGCGCATGCTTTGCAGAGAATCCTCCTCGATCGATCCAGCAAGGCGTAGATGTCCCATGATCAGTCGAAAGATCGCGAAAGGATCGGGTGGGGTCGCTCCGGGCGGACCTAGATCACTTCCAAAGTCAACCAAGACGACATCGTTTCCACGCGACATCCAATCATGAAGGCTGATCGGATTATAGCCGGCCAAATGCAGAGTCGCTGCCGTCTCCAGCATGGACTGGATCAGGCGCTTGCGTGTTTGCTCGTTGGGGACAGAGTGAATATACGAATAGAGCTTGTTAGGAATCTTCTCCTCGATGAGGAGAGCGCGCCCCGTGCCGACTAAATTCGGTACTGATATTCCGAGCCGCTGCAGGTGGTGCCGTCGCTCAACCCATTCTAGAAGGGTTTTGTGCAACGATCCCGAAGTGCCCACTACGCAAGCCTTCACCAAATAGTCTCGTGACCGCAGACGATTGGGTCTATTCTCAACGACTTGGAATTCTAGTATGAAAGTCTCGTGACCCAGTTGCCGCCAATCTTCGGTCTCTATGATTCTGGCGTCTTGGAGGCCGGTTTCAAGCAACCCGAGACAGGCTAGGATCGCCCTTAGGTCACTGTCCGCGTCCATGTTGGCCATTTCGGCCAGTTCTGACCTGAGGGACCATGTTTTTGTATGTTCTATCACCGGTCAGGAAACCAGAGCCGAATCTCGCGAGCTGCTTCGTCTTGATTACCTGAGGCGTGAACCAGGTTGTGGACGGGTCTGGATTCCGATGAGGCCAGATCCGCTGAATCACAGGAGTAGTCGCCACGAATCGTTCCTGGTGCGGCGGTGATGGGTAGCGTGGATCCAATTGTCGCCCGCACTGACTCTATCGCTCGGTTCCCGCTGAGCACCATCGGCACCAGCGGGCCACTCGCTAGATAGTCGGAAAGCCAACTACGCACCAGTCTGCCAATCTCTAGCGGGTGGTCCGTTCCCAATTCCCCTACTAGGTCCCTGCCACGCGACTTGTAGTCCTCGATTGTCTTGGAGCCGACAAGAGTGAGCCAGTCTTCGTCCGTTGGATAGTGGGCGTCGATGCGCTCAATCTCGGAAATAGAAACGCGGATCTGCTCCACCGCCAGGCCGCGGCGTTCGAATCGCTCCAGTATGTTGCCGAGGAGGCCCCTCGAATATGCGTCAGGTTTCACAATCACCAGCGTTTCTTCGCGCACATGGGCTCCTAGATTCAAGGATCGGTCTTGGGTCTACCAGCGGATTCTATGCCAGATTTGAGCACGATGGGGACGGTGGCGCCGGGAGGGATTCAAGTGCGGACAGCGGGCCAGCAGCAGTTGGGCTGGGTTGAAGCCGAGTGCCGTGTCGGCCCTGAAGGGCCGACTCGACGACCTCCCGTGCCCGGCTCCTCGGATTACTCAAGCCCAGGTACTACGTAGCCAGTCGATGGATGGAGTCTGCGGTTCAGACCCCAACTGCACCCTGGATTTCGTTGATCCACTGTGAGATCCATCGCCCGCGAGGGCTGTGACCCCACCGAGCGGGAAGACGGTCTCGCGCAACTCGGTCGGAGGTGAGCCCGGTGAGGTGGAGCACTTGATGCGGTTGCATGGTGTTGGTCGAGCACGTGCTGTGGCCATTCGGCAGTCAATTGACGCTCGCGGCCGGATGGATGAGCGGCGCTGGAGAAGTTGTCGGGTGTCGCTACGCGAGGACTCACGGACTTGCGCGTGCAACACTGGGCCCAGACATGGGAGGCAACCGAGGCAGGAATGACTAGCGACGACCAGAACACCCTCAAGCAGCTCGCGAGCCACGAGCCTTACAGACATGACGTGTTCGTGGGAGTGGTAGCACCGCTGGGCTCAAGCCGGACAGAGTTTATCGAGGCATTCAAGAGCGAGATGAGTGCTTACGGCTATGAAGTGGGGCATGTGCGGCTTGCTGATCTGCTGGACACGGTGCCAACTGGCCAAGGTAATGCTCTACCCAGGCGGACCAGTCCAGGCTATTACAAAGCTCGAATGGACGCTGGTGACCGGTTACGAACAATGGCGGGCGATGACAGCGCCCTAATGGCACTAGCGATTGCGCACGTGGCAGACCGCCGAGAAAAAGAAAGGAACGCAGCAAGCGCTAAATCCCGCGACCGGATTCCGAAAATATGGGTTTTCGATAGTCTCAAGCATCCGCGAGAAGCGATGCTGCTCAAAAGTGTGTACGCCTCTAGCTTTTGGCTCGTGTCTCTGGTTCAGGACCCAGCGGAGCGGCGCCAGAATCTGGTCGATGAACTTTCCCGACAGGAGGGGCGTGCCGACAGCGTGCCGGAGGCACAGGCGATTGAGTTGATTACTCGCGACGAGTCAGATCCGGAGTCACCGCACGGCCAGAAGGTGCGCGACGTCTTTGCCTCGGCGGACTTCTTTCTCCCTATCCGTTCAGGTGAGGACTGGAAACCTGAGCTGTCTCGGTTCATCAAGGGCATGTTTGGAGCGCCCTTTATCAGTCCGACATCTCATGAAGAAGCCATGAGATTCGCCCATGCGGCGGCATTGCGATCCGCTGCAATTGGTCGCCAAGTAGGCGCTGTGATTGTTCCGCCGGCTGGAACTCCAATATTAACTGGGACAAACGAAGTACCTCGGCCTGGGGGAGGACAGTACTGGGAGGGACACTCGCCGGATCATCGTGATTTTATGTCTGGAAAAGACCCTAATCCTGACTTTACAAATAGAGTCCTACGAGAGGTGTTCGAGCGCCTGGCTGGGGCGGAATTCTTTACGGCCGAGAGAAATGAAGCGGGTGGTGCCGCCGTCCTTCGTGAGGCGACGACCCCGGATGACAAAGGCAAGTCCGTTCTGGATGGGATTCGTGCTAAGTCGTTAATTGAGTTCACACGCTGCTTGCACGCTGAACAGGCAGCCATTGTGAATGCCGCGAGGACTGGTGTCGCCATCACGGGAGCCACCCTGTACACAACGACCTTTCCTTGCCATGAATGCACCAAGTTTATCGTGGGCGGAGGGATAGTTGAGGTTCAGTACATTGAGCCGTACCCGAAGAGTCTCGCAGGAGCCCTCTACCGTGAACTTATTGACCCTCTGCCCCCAATGGATCGGGGTGACACCGTCCTAGCGCGCCCCGAGAAGGTTCCATTCCGAGGGTTCCTTGGCTTCGGACCCTACCGATACGACGACGTCTTCACTGCCGGACAACGTCGAGAGGGTTCGCATTTGGCTCGGCATGTTCCGGCTGACGCGTGCCCAATCGGGGTTGATTGGAACGAGGTCGGCATCCGCAGCAAGGAAGACGAGGTTGTCCTCGCCGCGGCCACCGCAGTTACGAAGATGTCAGAAGCACCAATGACCGAAGTCGAGCCGAGCGAGCACCGTGAAGGAGGGGCTACCGGCTCTGTCGGTGGCCCGAGATAGGTTCAATGGACCCGAGCGAAGGAGCGAGACAATGAGGACCAACGCGCAGGACGACTGGCTCGCCATCCAGGCCTCAGTTGCGGCGGATAGGTTAAAATCAGTGCCACCCGAGTTGTTAGGCCCGGCAGGTCGTACATTACAGAAGGCTGCAGCATCGGGAAGGTTCTCACTGCATGATTTGACTTCAGTACCCGCCACGAGAGTCAACCAGCGGAGTGTGCCCACAAACCGATCATCTCTCGTAAGACCAACTAGGTCTGAGGGTGCTGTGCAGCCTCCCCTGATGTTCGGGGTTGAGAACCCGAAGGATTGAAAAGCAGCGCCGGTTGAAAGTGCAGATTGCGGTCGCTGTCTATCCTGAGGTGTATGTGACCTGTTCAAGTACCCAGGCTTGTAGTGCCCACGGTGTGTCCTGGCTTGCCCCAGGCCGGGCGCCTGATGCCGTGGAAGCCCTTGCGGGTCCGCGACCAACTGGGTCTTACCTTCCGCTAGAACGGCCTCGTTGGCGGTGTTCCGCGCCATCGTGAGCCAGGCTGGGAGGCGAGCCGCCATGGCCAACTTCTTGACACACGGATCGCTACCAGCGTCCACGCCTCTGCGGTGCATGGGATCTCGGCTCGCGGGTGCGCCGCAAAACTGGTGTTCTTGTGGCCATACGTCCCCACACTCGGTGCACTTGTCCCAGCGGACGCGGTACAGCGATGTCGTTGGTTGCCACCCGAACGGTTCATGCGTCAACTCCCGGTCACCGTGTCCGGGCGGTTGCCTTGGTAGCTGCACCGGTGACACCAATCGTCGGGCTCAACGACCAAGCAGACCAGCACCGACAGCGGCTCAGCGCCAAAGGTATCAACAGGTAAGTCAGTCGTAGATGCCAGCATGAATAGGCGGTTCTCTACGGGAGGAAACGACATGCCACAGGGACACGGTTCATCGTGTGCACAAGCGGTGCGTACTACGCCTGCTCACTTGCGCCACAGAGTTTGAGTCTATAGAGGAACATTACCTGCGACGGCTATCCAATCTGCTAAGGGGCCTTGACACTAACGTTGTTGGTGAGCGGCCATTATTGCCCTGGTTCGGCGAACGGTAGGCGATGATCGTGGCACTCCTCCGATCGTCCGGAACCGGTGTCCATGTAGTCCACCTGTTGATGTGCGACTGCCCTAGACCAGACTGAGACACGCTGGAATGTCTCTTGATAGCACCCTGGAACCACTGTGCCTGCTCACGTCCAACCTCTACAGGCTCGCCCTTGTTCCACCCACGGGCGGAAATCTGCTTGTACAAACTTCTTGCGTGGTCATCGTCAATCACGCCCAGGTCGCGCATGCGTCCCACAAGCGCCCGGATTGCTATTCCCCAACGGCTCTTTATGTTCATTAAGGAGGTAAGCGTGACCTTCCCCTTCGCATTGTCCACTTCCTCCAGCATCGAGTCACCTGGGGCTAGAAATGCTGCAGCGAAACGGTGAGCCTCGCGCTCGATACTACGCGCCGCCTCGGCATTGTTCGGCGGGTGCAGTCCAGTATGCAGTGCTAGGTGGCCCAGCTCATGGGCGAGGGTGAAGCGCTGCCGATCACCTGGTATATCGAACTCGGGATTCTCGTTGGGCCGGCTAACGCAGATAACTGGAGTGTTGTCGATACGGGCGGACATTCCAAGATGTCGACCCAACTCTGTTCCCATGGGAAGGACCAAGCAGCCCAGCCGTTCCGCGGCGCGAATAGCATTCTTGACTGGGGAGTGTTCGTCTATTTTTGCAGCGGCACGCACCTCTATGGCTAGTGACTCAATGGCGCTAACATCGCTGCTATCGGAGCCAACGACGGGAATCGTGTCGGCGTACATTCTCAACCGCAGTTCCCTGATGGTCTCGACGGCAGCGATAGAGTCGTTGATCTGGAGATCGAGGGACTTCTGAGGTACGTCGGCATACGCCCGCAACCACGGACGACTGGTTATTTCTACGCCCGATGCTCGCGTCAAGTATTCAGGAGTACAGTCAAATTCCCGAGCGAGGCGCTCCAGTAACTCACTCTCAGGCTGGACCTTGGAATTTTCGATCATCGATATTGAGCCGTTTGCCATTTGAAGTTTTTCGGCAATATCAATCTGACTGTATCCGGCGAGGATACGCATGCGTCTAACACGCGATCCGACATCATTCAATGTGTTCACGTGGTCCTTCCTGGTGCCAAGGTCTGGCGAGTGTTCAGGCTGCCGTGTCTCCCTCGTCATTTTGGTCATCGTCCAAGATGTCCAAGTCTTCCTCATCCGGCGTGAAGCTATCGGGAGGGGTGAAGGGTCGTACCAGTGGTATGAACGAGTCAAGGCGCAAGTGAGGAACCCTGCTATCGGTAACCCCGATTACACGACTCAGAAAAATCTCTTTCAGTTCCTCATCGTTCTTGAAGATGACACCTAGTACCCACGTCTCGTCCGCGCCAGCCAGGTACTCGGCGCTTGTGGGCGTGAGCGCTGACTGGCTGTTGTGTTGGATCTTGATCTGCCCGTCGCGACCCCGAGTGGCCGACCGCAGCCGATAGCGCCGACTGATGAAGTCTCCGCCCAGTGTCCTGAACTCCAGACCCTCACCCATCGGACGAAAATCGACGCCGCATTGCGAAGCCGCCCGACTTGCCGATTCCTTCAGCACGTCTCGTCGTAGACCCGCGCGGGCCTGGCCGCTGCAGAACGAACTGTCAAGGCTCATCGCTCGAGTGACACGGTGGCCCTTGTCGTTCAAGCCTTCACACATCTCATGAGCTATCGCGGCGAAGTGCTCACGTATGGGGTCGTCTTCTTGAATCACGTGATGAGAATATTATGGCAAATGTCACTCTGTCAAGAATTTGAACAGTGAGGCGTGTCGTTTGAGCAGGAGAGATTTTTGGGCACCGAACTCGGTCAAGCGGAGGGCGGGGCGGTCGCTGAGCGAGCAGAGACGCCCCGTCGCATCAACACGAGGTGCACTGTGGTCTGACTGAAGCCTACGGTGTCTGCGACGGCCTGCTGAGAAAGGCCTCCTTGATACAGGCCTACGATTTCGTCCCGTTGTTTGGTTGTGGTCCGTGGCACTTTGCGGGCCAGGCCAGCATCTGTGGCGAGTACGTTGACTGACTGCCTGCTGATGCCGAAGCGCTTGGCGACGGCAGAAGCGGTTTCGCCACCGCTGTAGTCCGCTGTGACCGCAGCGATGCCGTCAGGTCCCAAACGTTGGCTCAGCCGATGGGCGGTTGTAGCGTCGGCGTGCCCCTGCTCGACAGGGCGCCGATCGTTCCCGGAACTCAAAGCGCGACGTATTACCGGCCCCTGGAATCGATGGTTTGAGCACTGGGCGACCAAGTCCACCAGAAGTATCTACAGGAAGCAAACTATAGCTTTTTATCGAGGTCATGCAGCAGTGCCTGCAATACACCATTCGTCCAACCAAAGCCGTCTTGCAAGGCATATTCACCACCGGCGGCTTGCGTGCCAGGACTAACCACATTGTATTTCTCGACTAATTTGCCATGTGCTCGGTAGGTAAGTTCTGCACATTCGATGAACCGCTGCTTGATTATATCGGCTAAATCATCATAACCGTATTTACGCAGCCCGATAATAGTTTCCCACTGCATCGGTGCCCAACCATTTGGAGCATCCCACTGCTGTCCCGAATGAACAAGACTAGTTACAACCCCTCCAGGTTTCAAGAAATCCTGCTCGATATGTTTGGCTACTGAAGCAGCTTGCTCATCTGACGCAACTCCAGCTGATAGCGCGTAAACACCGGCTATAGTACGGTGACCTGAGCGACGACCGGTCGGAAAATGATAATCATGATAATAGCCAGTTGATTCATCCCATAAATAGGTATTTATGGTTTTGGCGCGCTGGGCAGCGGCTTGCTCGAAACGCTTGGCTAGCGGGATCTGCTTCAACTCGCGGTAGCCTTCAGCAATCGTAATTTCAAGCTCATACAGCAAACAATTAAGATCAATTGGCACCAAATCAGTCGTCCTGATAGAAGCAAGTGTGTTACTCTCACCAAACCAGCGCGAGCTAAAGTCCCAGCCTGATTCAGCGGCTGCTCGAACATCTAGATAGACTTGGCCTGCTCGGCGCTCAAGCGCCATTTCGGCCGTCTTGACGTCCTCAGGGTATGATTCAGGCCGTGGCACATCCATCTCATCATAGTACCTGTTGAGGATAGTTCCATCAGGCATCCAAACCACTCGCTTGCTTGCAGTCTTACTGGCTGACAACTTGCGACGATCTCGAACCCAGAAACGATATTCAAACACCATATATGGTACGTATTTTGAGACTGCTCCGACATCATGCGTCGCCAGCCGAGCCATACGAGAAAAATATGGTGGCTGCGAGCGTGTCAGGAGATAGCTTCTATTTGCCGTCGGTATGTAGCCATGGCTCCGCAACTGATAGGTCATATTTTTAATAATACCGAGCTCTTCACGACGTTTGTGCTCGACGTGAAGCCCTAAAGAAATAAAGTAACTATCCCAGTAGAAAAATTCATTGAACCGACCACCTGGTACGATATACGGATAAGGCAGCGCTAGCAGCGAACCTTTTGTCTTAGGGCTTGTGCGATTGAGCTTACCCCATAGCTCAGTGATATGATGACTCATTGACTCACTAACAACCGCTTCGTCATCTCCGCTATGTGGGAATACAAAATGTTTACCTAGAAATGTCATGAGGTCAAAATCAGGCTGATGCCGTTCGCGTTCGTAAGCGCGCATGATTGATTTTTGCTCAGTGATTGGTACGGCATCGACAAATTTTTTACTATCATCATCCGCCCGTATCTGAACATCGTGAAACAGCTGTCTGAATTTATCTTGTGGCTGCTTAATTTTACGTTTCACTGGTACAGTTGAGCGCGCCTGCATGCGCATACGTTTCATACTTTCTCGGTCAGGAATTCTTGCCATACCTTCTATGATATAGATGTTATGCTTATCTGCACAGTCTAAAACGCTCCAAATAGTTTTATTTGGAGCGTTTTAGTGAAATATGTATCAGTTATACTTCAGTGCGAGTATTACCGAGCGTAAACAGTTTGGCTACTGCCCAGCCAATCAGTAAGTAGACGAGAATTGCAACTACGGTGCTAATCTCAAAATAAGATGCGCCGTATGTTGGATCATAACTAAACATGCCGAAAAACGGTGCGGCAAACACAGCACTTAGTCCATAGATGAAATCGACAAATCCGTTACCTTCGTTAGCGCCCAGTAATTGAAGTACAAGACGTAACGCGAGTAGTCCAACAATTATTCCGACAATATACCATACAATTCGCTGTGCCAACACGTTACCTGGCACTGCTGTTTTTTCAGTTGTCGTTCGACGTTCGACTGCGGCGCTATCGCCAATAGTCTCTTCAGTACGCACCTCTTTAGTTGTTCGTTCTTCGTCCATGATCCCCCTTGATTAGTATCTAAAGTGTATCATAGCGAATCAATATAACCCTCATCCTCAGCACGTAAGATAGCTGAGGCCTGAACAGGTGACATACGTACCGAAAGGGCAGCATGGTGGAGCGCACGTCCCGCAAGCCTATAATGCGTTGGACGATTTACAAATTGCACTTCGGATTCGGCTGAATTAGTATTGCCACCTAGAGCATGATAAGCTGATTTATCGTCGTAAGCTCCTAATCGCTCAGCTTTAGCTCTCTGGTGTGAAAGCCATTCTTCTAAACTTAGTTCTGGCTCATCTTCACCATCGTAAAATGCTTGATCCGATTCAGGCATCATAGACTGACCCATAAGTAATTCGCCTTTTTCATCAAGAAGTGATTGTTCGTCTAGCTCATCTGGATGAAGCGGAATGTTTTCTATCATATATTTTTATTATAGCACTAATGCTTATTAAAGTCAACTACATTCAGACAATATAAAATCCGCCTGTTGGCGGGCGGCACAATCAGGCGGAGAATATTTTTTGGCACCTGTTTGTTTGCTTATTAGCATATCGCAAACAGGTTATGGTTGCAACTATTCCGCTTTGCGGATTTTTCGGATAGTTAGGAATCCGTTGCGTGGGTTTTCAGTGACTTCGTATCCAGCAGGGAGATCACATGGATCGCCTTTGCCACCTTCGGCTTTTGCGAAGAAATAGATAGTCTGTTCTTTGCCGCCGCGAAGTACGACGTCTTTGTTATGCAAGTAGTAAGTTACCCCTTTTGAATTGGTGTGAGCGTAAGCTGCCATAATCTGTTCTCCTCCTTTAAATGACTTACATTCATGAGCATACCCCTGTTGAAAAATGCTGTCAACTGTTTAAACGGTCTTGAAACGTCTACTGAGTAGTAGCCTAAGAAGAGCTAACAGTAGTAATCTTGAGATTATGGTTATGAATAAAAGTATAGAGATTAACACCGATAGACCAGCTAAATCAAATGATAACGCCGGTGAAACATAGTCTATTCGGTAACGGTCGGCTTTGGGTAGCGCTAGCTCTTCGCCAGCCTCTGCTGAGCTCAGCTCGGCGACCTGTGAGGCGACGCATTGTACGTAGTCATTGCGAAACGATTCAACACCACCCTGGAATCGACTTTGGCATTCGATAGCAGCTTCCTGATACACATCAGCATTTGGGTTTGTCTCACTCGCAAGCGCTTCAATGGCTTTGTCGCGATCACGTTCATACGATTTCTCGAGGTAGAAACCATTGTCACCAAGTGAAGTGTTCATGTGTGAGCTCACATAATTTTGCAAGTCTATGATTGATTGCTTTAGTTGGTCACGATCGCCTTTTTCATCAGCGGCTTTGACCGCATCACGACGCTCAACCATACCAAGGTTATTCAGCCTCAGTAATGAGGCACTCAAAACCACCATAATTATAAGTATAACAACAAGTTGCCATGTTTTGATGACTTTGAGCCAAGCTATAAATCGTACTAATGAATGTTTATCTCGTGTCATACCCACCTACTCATTACAGTATACGCTACCTTTTGATTTTCAGCGCTGGCAAGCCATTTGCGGCAAGCAACATGCCATAAAAACCGGCTACGACGAAGGAAATTTGAAGTGTCATTATTTCACCAACGTACAAACCTGTGATACCAATCACAAGTCCAAGTAGCACAGCACCAAGACAGCTTGCGGTATTCATAAGTGTCAGATATGCGATGCGGTAGCCGGGCAGATTTTCGGCCTGATCACACACACCTTTTGTAAATGGCATTGCATACGCTATCGTCGCCAGCTCATTGGTAATATTCATAAATAGTGCCGTAGCCGGGTTGGCTACGAATGGCCGGAAAAAATGTAGGACTGCATTCGCAATTGAGCCAGCCCGCATCAGCTCACCTGCTCTGCGATGATCAATGAATGTGCCGTATAGTCGAGCGGCAAACGAAGCAACCAGGACCGTAGCTGCCACCAGTACACCAATCTCAGCATAGACGCTGTTGTCGGTCACGCCGAAAATTGCAATCGCAAGGAATAACGACCACACTGCATTACTCGCTACAATATCGACACCGCGCGCCGACTCAGCCATCATCTGCCGCCAGATTTTACCCAAAGGTAGTCCCGTATAGATAATTTTCTGATGAATTTTGGTTGGTTCTGGGGTAGTTAGTAGCGGCAGTGCAGCTACTAAGAAAAGTCCTGAAGCAACCAGAAGTGTCACCTGCGGACCGAACAAAAATGCGATGACACCACCGATGACTGGGCTAATACTGATGGCTATTCGGTCGATTATTTGCAAATAGCCAATCTCTTTACCATCGTGATCAACGTGTTTAACTTTCGAGAGATTAACCATGTAGCTAACTTCATTAAGACTGACCGAAGTTGCTTGGAATATGGTGAATCCTACTGCGGCTGTGATGCCATACTCCGGTAGTAGCGCCAGTGATAGTAGCGCGGGTACCGATAGAACATTGCTGATGAGCGTGGCGTGTTTCGGTCCTATCCGCGCCACCACAAAACTAAGTGGTATTGTCATCAGGGCACGAAAAGCAAAATACGCCGCAATGTAAAAGCCAATAAATGAAACTGAGTAGCCATTTTGGTATAGATAAATGGTCACAAAGATAGAGGTCATTGATGTTGCGAGCATACGAAGTGCGCGGCTGGTATAAATTTCGGCCATTTCGCTAAAACTGACGTGTCGCCAGTAATGTCTGCGTTCTAGGAATCTATAGATAAATCTTTGAATCATACTGTTTATTTTTTGTCGTAATTCTTACTCTATTTAACCATAACCTCACTCATCAGGCTACTGTTTCAGGTATACTAGGCAGTATGAATGTTTATTTTTCTGGGATAGGTGGCGTCGGTATCGGCCCACTCGCTGAAATTGCTCGTGATGCAGGTCACTTTATAAGCGGCTCTGACAGTGCCCGAGGGCTCATGACGGAGTCACTTGAACGTTTAGGCGTTGAAGTCAGCTACGATCAATCTAGTAAGTCGTTACGCAAAACTCATCTATCCGCTCCTATCGACTGGTTAGTTTACACCTCGGCATTACCAGATAACCATCCGGAGCTCGAATTTGCTCGAGAAAATAATATACGTATCAGTAAACGAGACGAATTTATCGCTGAAATCCTCAAACAGTCAAACAAAAAAATGATTGCCATCGCCGGTACTCATGGAAAAACAACCACGACTGGTCTAATGGTTTGGGCCCTAAAAAAGCTATCTCATCCGGCTAGCTATTCAGTTGGTACGACACTTTCATTTGGTGCCAGCGGACAGTTTGACAAAAATAGCGACTATTTCGTTTACGAATGTGATGAGTTTGATCGAAATTTTTTATACTTTGAACCCCACACAAGTATTATAACCGCGCTCGACCATGACCATATAGACACCTACCCAACGCTTAACGATTACCGCAATGCATTTGTACAGTTCTTGGAACAATCTGATATGAATTATATATGGGAAAAAGATCTGCAGTTTTTGGCTGCCGATCCATCTGCCAACCTTGAAGCTTATGATGAACATATGGATCTCTCGATGTTTACACTCGCAGGGCTACATGTTAGACAAAACGCCTACCTCGTGTACCGTGCCATCAAGCAACTACACCCTGATATTGCTGACAGCAATATCGTCGCCGCTATAAACTCTTTCCCAGGTACTGCGAGGCGATTTGAAAAAATAGATGAAAACCTCTACAGCGACTACGGTCACTACCCTAGCGAGATTGCAGCCACCCTCCAGCTTGCCAAAGAAATTGCTAATGATATCGTACTCGTCTATCAGCCACATCAAAACATCCGTCAACATCAAGTCAAAGACGACTACACCGGCTGCATGGAACTTGCGGATGAAATATACTGGCTTCCGACGTATTTGTCACGCGAAGATCCAGAACTCGAGATACTAACGCCTGCTAATTTAACGAAGAAACTAACCAATGAGTCAGTCCTTCATTACGCCGAGCTAGACGACGAACTATGGACGAATATTAATCGTCACCGAGCTGCTGGACGCCTCGTGCTCTGTATGGGTGCGGGTTCAATCGATGGCTGGATACGAGAAAAACTCAGCGAAGGCGGTGCGTAGAGCCATCAGTCTCAAGTTTGATAATTATTGAAGCTTTTGAGCCAGCAACTTCGCCTCCATCAACATAGGCACTGATTACTTCACCAAAATAATCTTTAGCTTCGTCTATAGTGCGGGCTGGGGTTTTACCTTCAGGATTGGCACTGGGCGCAACCAATGGACCAGTTTTTGTGAGTAGTTCGCGAAGCTCGGCAATGACCGGTACGCGATATGCCACCGTACCATCTGCATGCTGCAGCCAGCTCGGTGCATTTGGCGAAGGCACGATTACACTAGTCGGGTCTTTATGGTTTGTAAGCTGAGCAATAAGATCAGAGCCATCATACGCTTGCTCTGGGCTGGCTATTAATACTATTAGTGCTTTACCATCAGACCGTACTTTGACAGTATGAACCTGTGAGACAGCAGCCTCGTCTTCGGCACTTGCTACGATGCCATAGAGCGTATCAGTTCGCAGTACTGCTAGTTTACCGCTAGCGAGCACGCCAACTAAGTTTTCATCAAATTGTGTCTGCACAGTCACCGCACTAATCCCCTAACGATTATCGCCACTACCACCGAGCTGGTTTCGTTTTTGACGGCTCTCAAGCTTCGCAATGTTCTGATGCGCCACATCATCAAGCGGAATATCAAGATAATTCGTTAAATTCGCGATATACCAAAGTACATCGCCGAGCTCTTTGCTGATATCAGCGACATCAATTTGCGACTCGTCTCCTTCATGGTCTCGAATAATTTTTTTGAGTTTATTGGCAATCTCACCACTTTCACCGGCTAATCCTAACGCGTAATAATACAACTCGTTGGGATTGTCGCCGAGCAGTGACGTTTTAGTAGCAGCCTGCTGATAATTGTTCATGTTCATAACTACTAGTCTACCAGTTTTCTGTATACTCTTCGAAGAATCTATCCCGTGAGCCTTTCTGTTCTAGCTCCCATAGTTTTGAAAGAATGTGCTTTGAAGCTGGCGCCATACCTTGATGGTCTAATGGATCATGCCACCATACCTCATCGTTTGGAGTAATTATTTCGCTTGGTACATACGATGCAAATACGTGCATCAATGTATTCATAATTACTGATCCATCGTGTGTCACTGCCATGTAACAATCTCCGGCGTGGTGCATGATTGTTGGATGAATGGTAACTTTTTCTTGAATCTCTCGTAAAGCAGCATCGAGGATAGTATGATCCGCCAGATGCACCATGCCGCATGGAAGTGTTAACTGATTAATCATCGGCTGCGTCGCTTTTTTGCGCATCAGTACGTGGCCGTCTTCATTATAGATAGCCGTGATTGTCATAATCTTTGGCTGTCTGCGTGGCAGCGTATTGAGACTACTGACTCGGTCAATGTACGAAAGACCATATACAGTCAAGACATACCCAGAATTATTTTTCTCGACGTATTTTTGTGCTAATAAACGCTTTAGATGATAGCTAAATGCATTGCTGTCGACTCCTTTTGGACGTAGATCACGAAACCTTGAGTATTCATTGTGGCGCAGGATATCCAGAATATAGCGCTGGATGTAGTGTTGTGGCGAATCGTGTATGTCAATCATATTTGAGTCAAATTATACTTTCTATTCAGCTTTGTTTCAAGCCGATATTATGCTCATGTACAGATATAAAAGTATATACGTAACTGAAGAGAGTAAATCATGAATGAACAAGTAAATTTAAATGTTGAGCAAAAGAGGCGCTACCCTGAGAATACGGTCAATCCAGAAACAATTGCAACTATAGCGATAGAACTCGGCACTGTCGCAATGGAATTTGCAGATATAAAACGAGTTCCTCGTTACGCAAATGGTGAACGTGAAAATGACGCCGAGCATAGTTTTATGCTTGCACTCATCGGACCAGAGCTAGCAACTGCACTTCGATTAGATCTAGATATTGGTTTAGTGTCTCAGTACTCAAATGTGCATGATCTCATCGAGCTTAGGACCGGAGATATAGCAACCTTTTCCATCAGTACCGATGCACTGCTTGAAAAGGAACATAATGAGCATAGTGCTCTCAAACAGTTGGCAGCTGAGCTTCCACCCCACACTGCGAATCTATTGGTTGCATATGAATCACAAAAAGATGCAGAGTCAAAATTTGTAAAAGGTGTCGATAAACTACTTCCTGTGGTCGTTGACATCATCGGATTAGGAGCAAAGGTGATGGAGGAAGATTATAACGTATCAACAATTGAAGCATTAATGGACTGTCATAAAGAGTTACACACCAGAATAAAGCAAAAATATGGAACAGAGTATCCTGACATCGCTCTAGCTCACCGAATCTTATGTGAACTTTTCGAGGTGTCATTTCCTATCCAGCAAGCTCTTTTAGAAACTAACCAACAGGAGTCATTGCAAAATGTCTGAAACGATCACTGCTTCACCAGAATATGAGCCACAGAAGTACCGCGAAGTCGAAAAAAAATATCTACCGCTTTTTCCAGAACGTTTCGACACGCTACGCGCACAAGCATTGCCTATTGAGCAAAGATACTTGAGTCATCCCGATGAGCCTTTCAGCGTGCGATTACGTGAATCAATCAATGAAAATGGAACTATGCAATACAGTGCTACGCTTAAAGACCGTGGAGAGATTGGCTCACACGGCCTCAACCGACTCGAAGTAGAAACTACAATTTCCAAAGATACGTACACCTTTTATGCATCACACTATGATCCGCTAGTCAGAAAATTACGTGCCCACATAAATAACCATGTTGTAGTCGATTATTTTGAAGATGGTAGAGTATGCATCGAAGCTGAAGATCCAATTGCATGGACATCATTTTTAGACCAAAAACAGATGAATCAATCTCACTTTGATGACGTTAGCGGAGATCGCATTGCTGACAATGAATGGTGGGCTCACCGAGCCTATAGAGCTAAACATGAAGGTAGACAAGCTATTGAGATTGAGCAAGACACGAGTCCTTCAGAATTAGCTCAAATCATAGAACAATGTTATACAATCCACACGCCACACATTGTGCAAATCATAGGTAGATCAGGCTCCGGTAAATCGACATATGTCCGTGAATTGCAAGCTAAACTAGCTGAATCCAATATGGCATCAATAGTTCTCTCGACTGACGATTATCACCGTGGCACATCGTGGCTCGAGACACAAAATGATGGCAATCAGTGGCAAAACTGGGATGCGCCCATCGTATATGACACAGGATCTACAGCTAAAGACTTACGAGCTTTACTTTCAGGAGAGGAGATCGTCGGCAGGCGCATAGATTTCGAAACTGGTGAACCAGTACTAGGCCAGAATATAGCTGCTCAACCACTTATTATCGTTGAAGGTATCTACGCAGGGGCTCCAGAAATATCACAGCTATCAACTATACGCCATGAGATGAAGACGCCACTTGCTACGTCTATTGGTCGTCGACTCTTGCGTGATGCCACTGAGCGTCCTGAGTTTGCTGATTTAGAAAAAAGCTTACGTTACATACTGGAGATAGCAGAAGTCGAATACAGACGCCAAGCTAGTTTGGCACATGACGAACTGAAACAAAATTGATTGTATTACCTTCTTCAGTCCAACGATGTTCGTAGGTAGTCATAATTTTAGCTTCACTGCTTACTGATGACTCGTGTAGATCAAAACTAAGCTCATCAATAAGCCAGTTTGATGCTATGAGCTGTTCTAAGCTCCAATGAAAAAAAGCGTCGTTGTCATGCTTGAGATGCAAAGCACCATTAGCGCTCAGTAACTGTGAATAGAGTTTTAAAAAATTCGGATGCGTGAGTCGTCTGGCACTCGCACCTTTTTTAGGAAAAGGATCTGGGAATGTCACCCATATTTCAGTTGCACTACCATTTTCAATACACTCAGATAGCTGATCTGCCCTAGCCCGCAAAAACTGGACATTTGTGAGTCCACGCAACTGCGCTTCATAGGCACCTTTTTGCAGTCGGTCGCCTTTGACATCAATCGCCACAAATAACTTCTCTGGATGCAGCTGGGCTAACTCGACGCTGAATAATCCGGTACCTGCACCAATCTCTACTATATCAACTGACTTTTTTTGCCAATCATCAAACTCAAAACATAATGACGAGTTATAAAATTTAGCAAAACGGTACTTTTTGCGCTTACGGGTAATGATAAAATCTTTTGGATCCAACATCTACTATACCTGCCTAGAGTGAACGCGGATCGATTGTATCAGTTTCTCCGATATCAAATCCGAGACTCTGATTAGATAATGGAGTTGCGTCAAATGGACCCAGTACGTCGAGTTTATCTTTTTCTTTGCGATAGCTAGCCAGGTAAGCCCCAATAACGGTTTCACTTAAAGGTCCTTCGGCTGAAAATGCCACTTCTTGAGACTCACGAATGATATCTTCTCTGGCCGAAGCATAGCCTGGACGGCTGAGATCGAGTCCAGATGCACCACTTTGCACATAAAGCCACATATTTAACGTTGTAAGCAGCAATGCTATACCTATAATAATAGCTATAGCGGTCGTCAACCTATGACGCTCGATCAGGCGCTCAGAAGCAGCAATCATACTCTTAAATCTACTGCTCATCTTGACGAGCCTTTAGTTGAGTGTTTAATTTAAGAACGGCCTTTTCAAATAGTTCTATTTGTTTATCCATATCTTTAATATTCTGAGCAACCTGTTCACGCTCCTGACGGACATTTTCTAGTCGATCGTAAAAAAGTATCGTGTCGGACTCGCAGCGCATCGTAGCTAAATTGCGCAAATCTATCTCGTACTCTGTGTAGTTCGTTGTAAACTCTGTCTTTAGGTTTGTAAACTCGTTGGTTGTCTCGGTAAGTTCTGGGATATTATAGGCATTAGCAGCAGACCGAGCGCTCATAGCTGTCATTAGCCGTTGCATATTCGCATAGGTATTACCCCGGCTGATGCGCGAGACGGGGTCGGTACGCTGAAGACTTTGCATATCTTGCTGAGCATCGACGCAGTTCTCGCGAATAGAGCGTTCAGCGTCCTGTGTCAAAATAGTGACCGCAAGTCCAGTAGTCGGCAAAGTGACGGCGAGTACTATCGCAAATGGAAAGATATATTTTTTCATACTATATAGGTATTATGACGGATGTATGGCCTCTGTCAAACGCCACTTGTCATTATGTTTCTGTATCAAACCTTCAATTTCTAATCTCGAACAAGCCGCTTCAACTCGGCTGTCCTTGCCTGCAGCGACACTGAGCTCATGCAAAGTTGATGGTTTTTGCGCAAGCGCTCGAATAATAACGCCTCGAATCTGTCGGTTGCTACCGATAAACGCTGATTGCTTCACATAGTGACGACTCTTTTTGATCTGACCATGATTTTGAGATTTGAGATAACTTCCATAGTCCATCAATGCCCAGTACCACTCTCGTGGCTGCTCGTAATCAAGCGTTGCGGCAACGACCTCTCGTAGTTCAGCATCATTTACCATCTCAGCATTTTCAAAAAAATGATGGAAATAAACACTACGAATATTAGTCTCAATAAAAACGCTCGGCTCCTCAAACGCATATGCCAAGATAGCTCCGGCCGTATTTGGACCAATACCTGCAAGCTTTACGAGTTCGGATTCGTTATTTGGAAACTCACCGCCATATTCATTCTCCACCATCTGGGCTGCTTGATGCAAAAATTTGGCTCGTCTGTTGTAGCCAAGTCCCTGCCATGCGATCAACACATCGGAAAGCGATGCATCTGCTAAGTCGTGTACTGTTGGGAATTGGTCAATAAATAGGTTAAATTTTGGTATGACCCTCGATACCTGCGTCTGCTGCAACATAATCTCCGATACGCATACATAGTAAGGCGTCGGTTCGTCACGCCACGGCATGGAACGCTCATTGTCATGATAATAATCCCAAACTAATTCACGAAATGAATGGACCGTGGACGAGTCTAATTTCATGCACCCAACATGTCATCAAGACTTTTGGCAAATAGATAGTCTCGCTCTGCAACGTCGGACTCAACGTCATCAAATAAGCAAACGGTTACTTTATGCGTCTCAAGTTTTATTTCAGGATCATATTTTTGCTGCTCAGCGAGCTCAGCAATTTTGGCTACTATGCCGACGCCTTCTGAGAATCGCTCAGTGGCAATCACTCGCACTAATCCTTCACTGTCGGTTTCTGTCCATTCTAGAGAAATATCGTCAATTGTCATAAGTCTAGTATAGCATTCAGACTACGGCGTGAGCCTGTTTATGTCTCGTGGGAATAGCGTCGCCTCTTTAACATTCTTAAGGCCAATCGTTTTCTGGACAAGGCGATCGACACCAAATCCACAACCACCGTGCACTGGTAACCCATATTTAAATGCCTGGAGATAGTATCTAAATCCGTCATGATTGACGTCTAGACCTGCCGAAGTCATTTGCTCAATCATTTTCTCGTAGTTGTTCTCACGAAGCGGTACGGTGGCAATCTCAAGTCCACGAAATAGTAGGTCCGCCCAAGCAACCGTGCCATCATCGAGAAACTTATGATAGAATTTGCCAGCTTCAGCAGGAAAATGGGTGGCATAGACAAGGTCACTGCCGAATTTTTTCTTTGCATAGTCTGCAATCCAGCGCTCTTCATCTGGCGTTAGATCTTTATCATCAATCGTTTCGGTTTTAGTCGCTTTGGTGTACATCTCATGAATCTCAGCGATAGTGAACTCAGGCACTTCATCACTCAGCTTAAGCTCCGGTGCATTAAGACGCTTTAAATCCGCAGCGTGAGTCTCATACGTCGCTCTCAGAACTGACTGAGTCATCTTAGCTACCACATCCATTACTTCACTGTGATCTTCAACAAAGCCTATCTCGATATCGAGCATCGTTAGCTCGGTCAGATGTCTAGTCGTAGCACTTGGCTCAGCTCGGTAGCTATGACCAATTTCGAATACCCGTTCAAACGCCCCAACCATTATTTGCTTATAAAATTGTGGACTCTGTGCAAGTGTCGCTGTCTTTCCAAAATAATCTAGCTTGAACACTTCAGCGCCGCCCTCTGTCGCTTCAGCAAGCAGTTTAGGTGTGTCTATCTCAATAAATTCGTTCTGTATCAAGTACCAACGGAGGTTTTGCGTCATGGTGGCGCGAATCTTAAAAATACTCTGTTCAGTAATGTTACGAAGATTGAGTACGCGCTGTTCAAAAAGAGTCTCTAGATTTTCAGATTTATGCGGAATCGGCTTATCAACTTCAATAGCTGGCTCATCAGTGACCGCAGAAACAACCTCAATATCCGATACATCATGAAGCTCAGCACCACCAGGTGCGCGTTCGTCACTGACAACGTGTCCCGTAACGTTAAGTACGGTGCCTATCTGCATGCCACGTAGTTTTTCTAGCTCATCTTTGCTTTCAATCAGCGTCTGAGTCAATCCGCTACGGTCACGAATCGTAATAAAATTCAGTCCACCTAAAAGTCTTTTTTTGTGTAGCCAGCCTGAGAGCATGATTGTCTCATCAATGTGCGATGCGACATCTCTCGATAAAGTTCTTTGCATAATGTATCTCCTTTAGGTATTTCGATGAATAAAGTCACGTAACATTGTGCGATGCGACTGCGTCTAGATCATCAAACTCATCAAATGTATCAATAATTTTTTGGCCAAACAACGATTCGACGATGTCTGAAAGACTAACAACACCTACTGTTTCTTTATCCTTATTGACTACTATAAACAGATGATGATTGTGACGCAAGATTCCATGGAGCGCATGAGTCAGCGTCTGGTCTTCACGAATGAATAGTGGGCGCTCGTCCATCACCGATACCACAGTCGTACTATCACGATCGAGCTGAGTGATCTCAGGTAGATATAGGAGACCGACTATGTCGTTCTCGTCCTCACCAATAACCGGGAAACGGCTGTGTCCCGTACGGTGTAAATCATCAAGTACCAGTGGCCCAAGCATTTCATCGCGTGATATAGTTTTTAGTTGCGAGACTGGTGTCATGTAATCTTTGACTTTTTTATGAGTGAAATCAATCGATGCCTGCAGTTGCATAACACTTTTTTTGCCAATGCTTTTTTGTGAATGTGCTAGTAGCTCACGTAGCTCGTCAAGAGAATTAATTGATAGCTGAGATAGTATCTCAGGTTGCTCCATAGCTGCCATCCAGCGTGCATCTGCGATAAGCGGCGTGATCTTTTTCTCGAACTTCTCCATAAGTATATCTGAAGAACGCTGCATAAAAGCAAGCTTCTTAAGGTACGGATAGAATAACCCGAGTACAATCACAATCACGATCGTCCAAGCAAAGCCACTCAGCAAAAAAGTTACCGAAGTTGCAGCTGTGAGTGAAAATACCATCAGTATATATCTTATTACTCTGAGTTTTGGCGATACCTTTAATCGGGATAACTGTTCGAGCGCTTTCGAGTCGCCCTTTTGAGCGCGGCGCTTGAGCTCATTAATACTAACCGCTGAAGTGTCTATTCGCCAGCACGCAACGATAAATACAAAGCTCCATAGCAAAATCACGATTATGATTAGTAGTATTAGTGAAATATCCATACGTCCAGTATACCTAACATAACGCTCATTTTTGTTATACTAGAAGTATTACAATAGCGAAAGAGGTAGTATGGACAGAACTCGTTGGATTATTTTCATTGTTGCGTGTGTTGCAATCTTAGGTGGACTGGTTTTTCTAAATCAATCCGAGTCAGTGGACGTCGAAGAGGTAAATGGTGCAAAAGTTATACTCAAGACAGAGACTACGCCCGCAGACAATGTATTTGGCAAAGCAGATAGCGACATAGTCCTCGTCGAATACGGCGATTTTCAGTGTCCTGGCTGCCAAAGTGCAGCTGCTCCAATAAGTGAACTAAAGAAGGACTATGAAGACGATATCGCCTTTGTATTTCGTCACTTTCCGCTCACCAGCATTCACCCGAACGCGATAGCTGCTGCCTCCACTGCTGAAGCAGCTGGCAAACAAGGACAATTCTGGGAAATGCACGATATCATCTACCAGAACCAAGAAGCGTGGGCTCAAGCCGATGCTAAGCAGCGCGATACGATTTTTGAGCAGTATGCAAAACAGCTTGGTCTGGATATAGAGCAGTTCAAAACTGATCTAGTCAGCGAATCAGTTAGTCAGAAAATAAACTTCGACCGATCGCTTGGTGGCAAAATGGGTGTAACCGGTACACCAGCATTTTTCCTAAACGGTGAGGAGTTGCCTAGTGACGTCGCAAGTGAAATTACTAGTGGTAAATCAGACAAGCTTCGCGAGCTCATAGACGAAAGAATCAAACAGTAGCTCAACTAGTCTACCAATCAAATAACAAAATACCCCTCTAGTGAGGGGTATTTTGTTAGTGCGCAATATAAGATTGCCACTCCGAGGGTATAACCTCGACGTCAACTCGCGTTGCTCTCGATGGAGTTTGGCGGATTGAAATAGGCATACGGTATCTCCTTTAAAAGAACTCGCATTACTGCCAAGTTTACTCCAAGCGTTCGACCGAGGCACCGTTCGCTGCTTGTTTCAAATGACACAAAGACTAGCTTACTCCCTGTTACTATACAAAGTCAAGTAAATCAAAAAATGCGTTTCATGCGTGCAAATACTATCACAAACAGGGTTGCGGCTACCGTAATGCCGACAACAAATAGCCATGCCCACGACTCATCCATAAATGGCAACGCCACGTTCATTCCAAACATGCCAAAAAAAACATTTGGTAATGCTATTAACATAGTCGCAATTGTAAGTATTTTCATCGTATAGTTTAGATTATTTCTAGCGATGGTTGAGTGAGCCTCGCGAATATTGATGATAGTTTTGATACTACTTCGACACCCTTCGATTGACTGCTCGTTATTGAGCAGCAGGTCTTCTACAATATCTTGATCTTCATCAAACAGCTTAATGCTCCGACCAAGCATAAGTCGTCTTAGTATCGCTGTAGTTGGCACAAGCGTCGTTAAGAATTCATTTAGCTCATCCTCTATCAGTACAAAATCTAAAAAGTCTTGGTTACTCACTGAGTGGTCCCGGAGTCTGGATCGAATTGACTTCGTTTGCTTTGAGATAGTATTAATAAACACCTCATACTGATCGACTATCTGTGCCATTATAAGCAAAAAAAGCTTGGTTCGCTGGGTTGTAGAGAAATTAATTTTACCATTAGTAAACCGTTGCAAACGCGGTAATTTGTGTCTCGCAACGGTGATAAAGAGTTCTTTACCGATCACAAACAAGAGCGGTGCGGTCGTGAGTTCTAAGTCATCATTTGTATAGGCATAACGTACGAAAATATATGTCAAATCACCTTCTCGCTCCAGTCGCGGCATTTCGTCTTCGTCGAGGATATCTCCCATGTGGCCCGCGTCCAAATCAAACTCTGTAACGAGATTCTGGATATCATCTTCTGTAGGATTTTCAACGCTAACCCACGAGCCTGGCTGATAAGTACTATTTATTGCCAAGTGTTTTGAGCGAATATTTTTATAGTAGTAATTAATCATTACTACGTAGTATAGACGAATTCCAGGCTCAAGAGCAAACTTCTTACGCTTAATTTGGTATGGTACTCAAAACGTGTCACAATACGAGTAACACCAAAAACAAATATGCTCGAAGATTCAATATTCAACCAGCTCAGCCTTGTTATTGCCATTGCAGCGGTGATAGCTCTTATTATGCGGCTTCTAAAACAGCCTCTTATTATGGGCTACATACTGACAGGCATAATCGTTGGACCGAGCCTTCTCGATGTCGTTCATTCGAAAGAAGTATTTGAATCTTTTAGTGAAATTGGTATCACGCTTTTGCTGTTTATTATCGGGCTTGGACTTAACATTGGGGTCATAAAAAGCCTCGGTAAAGTCTCCGTTATGGCTGCTTCAAGTACTTTTTTGCTTGTTGGCTCAGTTGGCTTGGCGACCAGTTTACTACTTGGATTCGATATGCCGACAGGACTTGTTATCGGTATTGGACTATTTTTCAGTAGTACTATTATCATCCTGAAAGTACTTTCGGATAAACGTGAGGTCCATAGGTTATATGGCCAGATAGCTATCGGCGTTATCCTCGTTGAGGATATTGTCGCAACACTAGCACTTGTTGTCATAGCGGCTCTCGCGACGACAGGTGGTGCTGATGTATCAACCTTTGCGACGTTAGGTCTCAAAGCCTTTGGTCTGGTTACCGGTCTTTACATTGTGGGAAGATACATTATGCCTAGAGCCGGCAAATTCTTCGCCAAATCTCAAGAATTATTATTCCTTTTTAGTATCAGCTGGGGGCTCGGAGTTGCAACGCTATTCTATCTCGCTGGATTTTCTCACGAAGTTGGCGCACTATTTGGCGGTGTAGCCCTGGCATCTCTGCCGTACGCCACAGAAATGGCTTCCAAGCTGAAGCCATTGCGCGATTTCTTCATTGTTATATTTTTCATTACACTTGGTGAAGCATTTACGTTTGGTTCCATACAAGACAACATCGTCCCCGCACTTATCTTGTCGGCCATTGTTATGTTCGGTAAGCCGCTAGCAATCATGACCAGCATGGGTGTCCTCGGTTACACTAAACTGACTAGTTTCAAAACAGCAATCCACCTTTCGCAAATTAGTGAGTTTTCAATCATTCTCGTAATATTTGCTGCATCTACAGGACTTATCGGCCCAGACGTGGTGTCAATCATCACGCTCGTCGCACTCATAACGATTGGTATTTCTACATATCTTATGAAATATGATGATAAGCTCTACAGGCTAAGTGAGCCACTTTTGCAGATTTTTGAGCGTAAACAAATCCGTGAGCGTAAACAAAAAAACGTATTATATCCAATTATTCTGTTTGGTTATCGCGATGGTGGACACGAATATTTGAAAGTATTTCGTGAGATGAAACAACGCTATCTTATCGTCGACTATGATCCAGAGGTTATTGAGCAGCTAGAGCATCAAGGTGTCAGACACGCCTACGGCGACGCTACCGATGATGAGTTCCTAGAAGAAGTAAATGCCGCAAAAGCCCAGCTTGTCATCAGTACCATACCAGATATCGATACCAACAAGATACTGATAAGCTACCTCAACCGATATGGACCAAAAACAACATTTATCTGCCATGCGCTTACCTACGACGAGGCCGCTGAGCTCTACCGACACGGTGCCAGCTACGTTATCATACCGCACTACTTAGGCACTGAACGCATCTCAAGCTTTATCAAAAAACACGGCTTCAACCCGAAAGCATTTGATGATTACCGTGACAATCACTTGATCACTATCGGAAAACAAGCGCTCAAAGGCTAGGCAGCGAGCATGAGGTCTTTTTGAGTAACAGTTAGATTTTCATCAAGCTGCTGTTTTGTCCTAGTATCATAAACTTGATAAGTGACACCGCCAAGCACTGGTTTAGTTAAGAGTACTGCATACTGCCCGTAGCGACGTTTTACGAATACTTCTTTCTTGATCTCTACTTTGCTGGATGTAGTGTGTTTTTGCTCGAAAGGAAATAGGCCTGACTGGCTTCTCTCAAGTTTTTTGATATTTACCTCTCTTCGTTTCTGCAAGTCGACGCCGTTGTCATTATCTTTCTGGCAGTCTAAACAAACGCTACATGCGCCTACAATTCCTTCAGCCAGACAAGCACGGCACTGACCTTTTTTGGCGCTCTCAAGTTCACCTCGCTTTGCAAAGCTAAACCCTTGACTAGCGATTTCAGAGACTACAGACGACAGTGAGTTACCGCACGCATCGACCGTTTCGCCGCTGTGTCGGCCACTTTCACCGCCGCCACTTAGCTCGCTACCTGCATCGATATATGATGCTTGATCTATCTCGCCGTCAAAACGTTTTCGAATAGCAACCGCAAAATCATATCGATATTCATTTGCTTTATCGGTATGTGGCCCTGCAAATAATACCCGTTCACAGTGCTCTTTCAATAGATCCTCTTGTTTGCGTACAAACGCATTACCTTCTTCTCTTAATAGCTCCCGCGGTATCCCTGCAAAACGCTCGATGTCGTCTTTTTTATATTGTTCGTAGTCATAGCTCGCAATCGTTGATTCAAGTTCAAATTGCGGATCAATTCCAGCGACATCTTCAAGATATATTGGCTGAGATAATGCCCGAACTGACTCGTTATACTCCATGCCAAATCGTTGGTATATCCCACCAATTCCATCCTGGTCATTACCTTCAATGGAGTGACTATAAACGGTCAATCGGTTGTCTTGATCCACATGAAAAAACTGCAAAAAGCCTAATTTCCGCTCAAGATTATAACCAAACACACTTTCACCATGTGCTTCAAGCTCTTTTTGTGGACAATCTGACATAACTATATATAGAGAGTTCGGTGACATGGTCTCAGCGAAATCAACGTGAGCTTTTTCCTGTTCACATCGTTCTCGCTGCCAGTTCAAAGATGGATTGAGCGCAGCACTCTCCGCGTACTTTTCAACACCATCATCAGCCATAGCCCGTAAATACAGTTTTTTTATACTTCCATCGCTCTGCTTAGCTTCAACATAGAGTCCATTTTTGTCACGTTCATAAGAAACCGTATTGACGTTATGAGTTTTAAGATTTTCACCTGCAAACGTTGCCTCATCCTCCAGAAGCTGGTCCATGGAATACAAACGATATCGCTCATAGTCTTGCTGTCTTCGATATTCTATAGTACTTAGCACAAAATAAAACCCCTCTTCTTGAGCAGAAAAGGGTTCATAGCAGCGCAGATACACAGCCAGTAACATTTCCTGCTCGGGAACCAGTGTGTGTACATCGCTGTAATCGGACTTATTGAGTAACTACCCTCATAGATTACTCAAAATACCGTTGCGGCACAGCATACGAATCGAACGTATTTCCAGCCATGTACCTGGTTATATTGTTAATACACTTAGCAGTATAGCCTGTAAATGTAGTGTCGGGTAGCGTAAAAAATACACTATAGGTAGTGTATAGGTGTTATTTACAGTGTATAACCGCTAAACTAGACACAACCGACATGCGATGTTTTTTGCCACTCATCCACTCATTAACCGCCTTCGCCACTCCGGGGAGTGCCTCGTTCACATAATCATCAACCACCACGACCGAGCCAGGCGAAAGTGAGTTTTCAATAAGTCGTAAGGAGTCGGCAACTGACTGATAATAATCCCCGTCCAAAAATGCGAAAACGATGCTTGGTGGTATATCTGCACGACTAAGGTCACTAAACCAGGCTTTATGTACAATAGGCGGACCTAAATTAGCTTTTTTAAACTGCAATAAAAACTGTTTTTTACTCGAGGCCAACTCACCAATTACGAACTGCTCTCCAGCAGGAGAGCTATCCTTAGCTGATTTAGCTGGTAGACCCACAAATGAGTCATAGACATGAAACTCACGATTATCGTTGTAGCTGTCCAGCAAACGTCTAACGAATAGAGATGTCGTGCCTATATAACAACCAAACTCTACCACTGCGCCGTTGTGAACCGGTAACACTAGCTCAAGCATACTTACGATGACCCGCAATTCATCTTGATCTATCTGATCAGAGATAATCGCATGGCGAGCAATGAGCCGATCAGTCACATGGGTCATGCTTCATTCCGCTATCGACGTGGCAGTACACCTGGCTCTGTTTGTCCAGCTGAACCATTACCCTGACTATCACTGCTACCGCCTCGTTGTTGCTGTGAACAACCACTAGCATTGACCGTTGCTCCTGAAGCAGTTCCTGGACAAGTATCATTAACGTCAACTACACCATCACCGTCAGTATCAATTGGCTCTTCTGGCTCAACCGGCTCTTCTTCCTCGACCTCACAACCATTATTGTCTACCTCCACGCCACGTGGAGTGTTCGGACAGTCATCATTTTTATCAAGAATGCCATCTTGATCACGGTCAGATGGTTTCTCTTCAGGTTCTTCTTCTTCTTTCTTTTCTTCTTCTTTAGGCTCATCACGTGGAGCATTACATGTCTCGGTTGGTGTTGTGCCGCTTATAAAGTACTCTTTAAACGTATTGCTTGAACCACCACCAGTAGCACGTTTTTCAGTACCGACACAAATTGATGTTTCCGATATGCCATCTGGCTGTGGGAAACCTTCATCTTCACTGTTACCGAGGAAATCAATCATTGATTGACTCCATATCGGCCCAGCTAGCGACGAGCCGCCTGCTTGCATGACAGTATTATCGTTATTACCAACCCATACACCGATGGCAACAGATGGTGTATAGCCGATGGTCCAGGCATCACGATTATCATCCGTACTACCGGTTTTTACGGCCACACTATGACCGGGTATATTGAGCTTGCTGCCAAATGTAGGTGCCCGTGCGGTATCATCAGATAATACTTTTGAGATAAGATACGAAGCTTGTGCTGTTTGGACTTCTTCTGAATCACGCTGTTGAGAAAATATCACTTTATTATATTTACTCTCAATTTTTTGAATCAATGTCTCATCATATTTTTCGCCTTGATTTGCAAATGCACCATATGCACCCACCATATCTGTCAGTTTTACCTCTCCAGAACCAAGCGCTAAGCTAAGACCATAATCTTGGTCTTTATCAAGCGTGTCGATACCCATTCTATTAGCCGTCTCAATTGCCTCATCTTCACCAAGCTTTTCCATTATTTTGACCATAGGAATGTTGAGTGATTGAGAAATAGCATTCCTCAGCGTTATATCACCGCGATATGCAAAGTCGAAATTTTCGGGTTTGTAACCACCGAAGTTAGTTGCTTCATCCCTGATGATACTAGCTGGGGTGAATAATTCCTCTTTTAATGCTTCCGTCACGTAAATAGGCTTAAAACTTGAGCCCGGCTGGCGAGGTGTGATAGCCATGTTTACTTTGCCGAAGTCTTCATTATCGTAATCCGCACTTCCGACTAAGGCTTTGATCTCCCCGGTTTTTGGATCAGTTGCAACCAGCGCGGCGTTTTCACCACCACTTTGAGCATTGAGTTCGGCCTGATCAGATACTATTTTGTTAGCGGCTACTTGCCAATCTCTATCTAGAGAAGTCGTCACCTTGTAGCCGGATCGGTTGACGGTTTCTTCTCCATACTCTTCGTTGAGCTCAGCTATCACCATCTCAGAGAAATGTGGTGCAATAGAGTCTATGCCATCTTTTGGCTTGGCGTAGCTTAGTTTCTGGTTTTCAGCAGCATTTTTCTCCTCGGTAGTAATTTTGCCGTCTTCCAACATCCTCCCAAGAACTCTTTTTTGCTGATCTTTCGCAAACTGTTTATCGCCGCTTATTGGAGAATAGGCACTTGGCGCTGGCAATACTCCAGTTAGCATCGCACTCTCAGCTAAATCGAGCTCAGCAGGTGTTTTGTTGAAATACGTATCGGCAGCCTGCTCGATACCAAAGGCATTTTCACCGTAATACACTGAGTTGAGATACATATCTAGAATCTCATCTTTTGAATACTTCTGATCTACTGCGATGGCCATGACGGCCTCTTGGTATTTCCTGAGGAATGATTTGTCACTACTGAGCAATGTGTTTTTGACCAGCTGCTGAGTCAGTGTTGAGCCACCATAAGCGGTCGCATCTCCTTGCGTCACATTGGCATAGGCAGCGCCTATCGTGCCACGAATCGAGACTCCTGAGTGTTTATAAAAATTTTTATCTTCGCTTGATACAAGCGCATCTTCCATCTCATCAGCAATCTTATCAAGCGGTAGTCGTTTACTCGTGTTACCAGCACTGGTGCTATAGAACACCTCACCTTTTCTATCAAGCAGTTCCACACCGGTATTGTTACGGTTCATCAGCCGGTCTGGATCAGAAATATCACGAGCGAGCGCGAGGTAGGTAATAAGCGGCACTAGTATCAGAAATGTCAGTATTGGCAAGCCAATGACCATCAGCTTTTGTTTACGGGTAAGTCCTTTGAACCAGACGTATCGTCCATGCACGAATTGGCGTGAACGCGTTACAATACTAGCTTTTTTGGTATATTTTCCTTTTCGAGGCATATATACCAGTATACCAAGCTTTGACTTAATATTCGCTTATTTTGTGATATTATATAACCATAACTACGTAACACTGGTGGGCAGGAGGGTATCTTAGGAAACTATGGATGCATTAAAAGAAAACAAAGCCTTAGTCGGCGTCGCGCTTGTGCTCGCTTTACTCGTCGGAGTATCTGCATATACCAACAGAGATAGTGATGCTTCTTCAGATGACAGCGCTCAGTCAGAGACTGCTTCAAAGGACAATGATAAAGACAAAAAAGACGCTACGGAAACGGACAACAAGGAAGAATCTAATAAAGATTCTGACAAAGAGTCAGAGAAGTCAGATGACAAAAATAGTGACGATGAAAAAACAAAGGATTCAGAAAAATCCGATGATGAAGCGAAAAAAGATGACGAAAAAACCAACAAAGATTCGTCTCGCAGCAACAAAAGTTATCAGTACATCGCCCAGCCTGGTGATTCATACAGCGTTCTAGCTCGAAAAGCCGTGCAGACATTTGGCATTATCGAAGGAGTCAAACTCTCAGGCGCTGAGATAATCGCCGCAGAGACTAAACTCACCCAAGATGCTGGCGCTATGATGCTCAATGAGAACCAATCTATCGATTTCGACCAGAGCAAAGTCAAATCAGCCATCGAATGGGCACAAGATCTTTCGGAGTCAGATAAAGCCGCTTGGGCGACATATGTACCGTTTGTGGAGTTCGACACTCGTAAAAACGGAGAGTAGTCACTGTTTCGCTTTATGCCCAGTAGTATAATTACCGCATGAGTGAGAACAGACCTCATATGTTTGACCAACCAGTCGTGTTCGTAGACATCGAAACGACTGGTGGTAGCTACCGAAATAGCCGCATCTTAGAGATAGCGGCTATTCGTGTAGAAAATGGAGAAATCATCAATGAATTTTCAACTATATTAGACCCCGAAACGTATATTCCTCCTCAGATAACTCGCCTCACCGGCATTGAAAAAAATGACACACTAGATAAGCCAACTTTTTCAAACATTGCTGATGAACTTTTCGAACTATGCGAGGGTGCAACATTTATAGCTCATAATGTACGATTTGATTACTCATTTTTACGTAATGAATTTGCTATGGTTGGAATAGATTTCAAACCAAGACTACTCTGCACTGTTCGTCTATCAAGACGTCTATATGCCCCGCTGAAAGGCCATAGTCTAGCCAAACTTATTGAACGTCATGATATACCCGTACTCGACCGTCATCGGGCGCTCGCCGATGCTCAAGCTATTTGGTATTTTGCGCAGCTTGCCTATGATGAGCACGGTCATGATACCTTCCATAATGCCGTCGCTCACCAGCTCAAATCTCAATCATTGCCACCCAACTTACTCGCCGGACAACTGGATGACATTGCCGATGTACCTGGCGTATATATTTTTCAGGATGAAAACCATCGCCCGCTTTACATAGGAAAAAGCGTTACGCTGCGAAAAAGAATTATGTCTCATTTTTCGGATGGCCACAGCAAAGAAGTAAAGCTTTCGCAGTTAGTCCATCACATAGAAACAATACCGACAAGTAGCGAGCTAGCAGCATTACTGCTTGAGTCAAAACTGATTAAAGAACAAATGCCGATACACAACCGTCAGCTGCGTCGGGTAACCCATTATGCGATGCTCATTCGAGTAGATAAAGATTCATACGCCTCAGTACATGTTGCGTCCGGAGCAATTAATGAATCTACGGATACTGGCTTAATCTACGGCACTTATCCAACACGGACCAAGGCCAAACATAAATTAGATGAAATTACTCGGACATTTCAGCTTTGCCCGAAACTCATGGGACTAGAGAGCGGCAAAGGCGCCTGCTTCTCCCACTCACTTGGCAAATGTTTTGGTGCCTGTATCGGCGTCGAGCCAGCCGAGAAGTATAATCTCCGGTTTGAGATTGCCCTGGAGCGCAACAAATTACACTCGTGGCCGTATGAAGGAGCGGTGGTTATACCGATTAACGAAACAGGTGAATCCGTCATTATCGATAGCTGGACCGTTCAAGGCTACCTGACAAGCGAGGGCGAGCAAGTTATGAGCGATGAAACTCCGACGTTTGATCTAGACGAATATAAGATCTTGCGGCGGTTTTTGCGGGAAAATAAAAGCCTTATACGATCACTAACCTAAGAAAAACCACAGACATTAGCTGTGGTTTTTCTATGTGTTTATACTGAACTGTGAGTTAGTTTTTCTGCTCTGAGCCTTTGATAGCTGACTCTACAACGTCTCTCGGAAGAGCGGCAGATGACACGAGTGCACTGCGGACTGTTTCTGCAGCATCGCCACCAACTGTGGTTGCAGCATTCATAGCCCCGCCGACAGCGGCTGTTGCAGCTTGTGCCGCATCTTCGCCGACATCGCCAGCTGCTTTGATCGCGCCTTCGACAGCTGCGACGGCTGCGTTACCGACATCGCCACCAGTATCAACAGTTCCGCTGACAACACCTTTTGCTGCGCCAAACACGGCGTCCATGACGTCTCCACTGACAGATGATGCACCTTTAACTGCGCCACTCATCGTGCCAGTAGCCGTTTCAGTGACTGAAGATCCGACATCTCCAGCTGCTTTGATTGAGCCGCTTGCAACTGACGCGACGGCGTCGACGGTTGTGCCAGCTATTTCACTAGAGTCTTTAATAACGTTTACAACTTGGTCTTTTACAGTTCCGGTCACAGCGCCTACGATATCGCCTGTTCCTCTGATTGCTGCGGTAACGGCGCCTGTAGCTTCGTTGATAATCTTGTCAATCATGTGTAATCCCCTTTAGTTATCTTGTAGTTTTAGTATAGCAGTTTGAGTGGGTTCGTCTAAGTTGGAGTGTGATATCAGGTGAGTCATAAGGAATTATTTACGTAACTCTAAAAGGGATGTACATTCAATCTTTTGGTATGCTGTTTACATGAGCCAACGAAACAGCTACTCGCAAAATATATCTAACAGGGTTACAAATTTTACCTTACATGGAGATAGTTTTATGCCACCGTTCGAGCTAGTGACTAGCGTATCTGCTATCCCATTTACGCAAGATGGACGAATTGTGATAGTACGGCTAACGAAACGTGGACTAGATATTCCAGGAGGGCATGTTGAACCATACGAGACCACACCTCTCGAAACTCTTAATCGCGAGGTGATGGAAGAAGCTACAATGACGATACGAGACGCTATGCTCGCAAAAGTAATTGAATCAGATTTTTATGATGACAAAAAGTCATATCTTCTACTCTATACATGCTTCGTTAATGAACTTTTTAAGTTTGAGCCAAATGATGAATCGAGTGAGCGACTTATAATGACAGTAAAGGAGTTTATTGATAATTA
>Ga0209309_10000791_pt1 | contig 34201 bp, 34 predicted proteins | sample COGITO_mtgs_1204_2_FD_184807 | JGI IMG/M metagenome (GOLD analysis project Ga0209309, IMG submission 184807) | Pelagic marine microbial communities from North Sea - COGITO_mtgs_120412 (SPAdes) (version 2) | ecosystem: Environmental > Aquatic > Marine > Epipelagic ... | reverse complement strand
GGTGACCTAATTTTTAGGAAGAGCTTGGCTCGACCATAAAAATGGAAATGCCCTGGTGGTGAAAGCCCTGGATTCAGAACTAAATCTTTGTAAGAGTTACTTACATGATTATTGGAGTGCCTGTTCTGGGAATTCAGGGCGGGGTGACCTAATTTTTAGGAAGAGCTTGGCTCGACCATAAAAATGGAAATGCCCTGGTGGTGAAAGCCCTGGATTCAGAACTAAATTCGTAATATGCCGTTCCGGCATTTGTTCATTTAAAATAGAAAAAGGCCTAGGGAGTCGGTAGGCAAATGTGATTTGTCTAGCGGCTTCCTAGGCCTTTGTGTTTGAGCTTCATGGGGCTCTTTGGCCCCGGGGTGGCGTCTCTCTTGGACTAACCTATTTCCGAAGCTCTATGTTGTACTAAAGTCTTATGTTGATGAATCTGTTTTTTAGTTTCATCTGACTTATTTTTGGGTGGGTTTGTTATGTACTAGATGTATCTGTGGATGATACATCTGTGGGAGTATTCTTAGATTTCTCTAAGGGAGGTAATACTCAATTGATTTATGGAAGATCTCTTTAAGGGGTACTTCCAGGGTTTTGGACAGAACGTCTTCTGCGCAAAACTCTGGAAGTTCCTGCTCGCCCTTTCTGGGCCTACTAACAATATACATCTTCTAAAGGACAGGGTAAAGGACAGTCTGTGTATAAGTGGGGATAACTGTCCTTTAGAAGTATTGTTTGACAATATTGTGTTTCGTGTTATTACGCTACTATAAAAATAGCGCTCGTTGAGCCCTATTTTAATGCATATATTGCATCTTCCACTTACTGCTGTTTAAGAAAATGTAGTGCGAGTATTATAATGACAATGTGGCCAGACTCTCTACTCAACTTCAATACTCATCTCAACCGAGACCGGGCAGTGATCGGAACCGAGTACGTCTGGGTGGATGCGTGCGCTCTTGAGTATCGGTGTCAGCGCTTCACTTACCATCACGTAGTCAATGCGCCACCCGACGTTCCGATCGCGCGCTCCACCAAAGTGTGACCACCACGTATAGAGCTCCGGTGTGTCGGGATGAAATACTCGCAAGGTGTCGACAAAGCCTTTTTCCAACATGGCATCAAACCCGGCCCGTTCTTCTTGAGTGAAGCCTTTTTTGCCTTTGTTTGGTTTTGGTCGGGCTAAGTCGATTTCTTGGTGGGCGACATTGAAATCACCACAAAACACTACTGGCTTCTCTTGCTGTAGTCTGTCCATGAACTCCAGGTACGCTGGGTCCCATTGTTGACGCATCGCAATCCGCGACAAGTCGTCTTTGGCATTGGGTGTATAGACGGTACTGACGTAGAACCCTGCAAATTCGACAGTTATTACTCGGCCTTCTTTGGTAGTGTCTCCATATTCGTCTTCAAGTTGGTATTTCCTGGCAATATCCTCTGGAATACCGTGTATTACCGAATCGGGCTCTATTTTGGTAAAAATCGCGGTGCCAGAATAGCCTTTTTTCTCGGCTGAGTGCCAATATTGGGCATAACCAGGGATTTCGGTGGGGAATTGCTCTGGTTGAGCCTTGGTTTCTTGAATACACAAGACATCAGGCTGGTGTTGTTCAATAAAAGGAAAGAGTAGTTCCTTGCGCTCTACTGCTCGAATGCCATTCATGTTCCAGGAATAGATTTTCATATCTAGAGAGTATACCAATCTTTGGGTATTGTGGTATCTTGCTGACAGAGACAAAACACTGTACACAGGAGATACCGATGAATAAGTTAGTGTTAATGGTTGATTTAGACGACGTGTTCTGGGAATTTAACGACGCTTACCGGCGTTGGCACAATAAGAAATACGGCACCGATTTCAGATATGAAGACTTGTACACGTTTGATATGCCAGAACTCTACGGGGTTTCAAAGGCACAAAATTCGTGCAACGTGCATGATTTCATTACCCACAGCCACCACACGGTACTGCCGTATATTGCCATGCTCGATATACTGCCGATACTCACCAATTACTTCCAGTTGCAGGTGGCAACGAGCAGACACGAGAACATTCGCCACTTCACGATAGATGCGGTGGAAAGATACGCGCCTGATACGTTTGCAGCGTATCACTTCACCAATGGGTTTGGGTGTGTTGGCACTGATGCGGTGTGGACTAAGCTTGAAGTCTGTCAGTCTGTTGACGCTTTAGCGTTGATTGAAGATGCCCCAAAGCATGCACTTATGGTGGCGCAGGGCGGAATTCCGGTGTTTTTGCCAGACAAACCTTGGAATCAAGCAGTGGCGCACCCCAATATCCAGCGCTATTACAATCACTCCCAACTGGTCTCGTTCTGCAAAGCCTTGATAGAATCACACTAATCTACGGCGCGCATACATATATATGTATGCGCGCTATTTATTTCTAAATATTCTAACTACCGGCCAGGTGATAATTTGAATCAGGTGTGGTATTTTGTGAAGAGTAGCAAATCAAATCAGGGAGAAGTAACATGCGCTATTCATTATTGATTCTGATGAGTATCATCTGGGCAACGATTACTCAGGCTGAGGAAGTTCCTCTTCTACCGAAATCGGCAACGTTCTTTGCCAAAGGCACCTGCACTGACTCTGTGACTAAGCAATCTTTGCGTTGCCTCATCTATAGAGATGGCGCTGATACGTACATGGTTCTGCTCGATCAGTCGAATAAGCCGGTGCGCATCACCTGGGCAGAGGGATTGAAACAACCAATAAGCGTCTGGGTGAGACACGGTCACGACACCTATTAAAAGATATACATACACCAAAAGGTGGCATACGTGCCACCTTTTCTTTTATTGTAATAAATACGCTTATTATGTTGACACTGTGTGCGATTCTGCTAACTTGAATACAGCCAGCAAAGGAGTACTTAATGGGTGTTTATATTGTGTCCTGGGCACTGAGCCGAGAAGTTGCAGAGGCGGAAGGTGCTGTGACGTGGGAATTTCGAACCCTGCTCAAGGTAGTGAAAGGCGTGTACAGTCTGATTGATGCAGCGCACGCAGTGCAAGAAGCATTTACTGACACAGCCGAGTCCAAGGAGGGCTGGTCACCAATCGGACCACCGGCTGTCATGCCAGTGACTGATGAGCGGGTGACTGAATGGGAGAAGTTCATCGATCCACCGCCAGCTAATAATGGAGCACGGCCAGACTATCTGCGACCAGTTGAAGATTAGGAATATTTCTAGCAGCGCGCATACATATATGTATGCGCGCTATTTTATTTCTTTCGTATATAAGTACTTCCACCAAGCGGACAAGGCTGTATACTTATACTATTCACCATATGAAAACATTCTTTATTACTGTGTATCAGTATCTTGAGACTATTCCTGATACGTTTTATCCGTTCCGACGGGAGATAGAAGGGAAGTGGGTGCGGGGCCAGCGTGCCTATCAACAAGTGATTCAAGAGGGATTTTTGATCTTTGGACCAGGCAAGATGAGCTATCAAATGGTTATCTACCGTGGAGTCTGGCATTTAATTGGCTCTATTATCAGCATTACTCTCATCACTTTTATTGCGAATGATATTTTTGGGAGTGAAATTGCCCTCTATATTCTTTTGGGCGCAGCTATTATAGCTTTATGTGTGCAAGAATTCCTGCGCCATCCTAAACGTTATAATCAAAGTACTCGTAAAGGAATACTCGATGTGTGCACTTGGGTGACACCAGTGGTTGTGTATCTATTATTTCTCGTTTCTTAGCACCAGTACAGAAGTGATGTTGAGACATTAAATAGGAGGCTTGTTTTTGCCTATAAATGTGCTTTACTATGGGTAATACAAACAAGCTCCTCAGACGCCTTGCCGGTATAGTGAAGTGACGATTTGTAGTTATAAGTAGTAAAGAAAAAATATGAAAGGTTCAATTGTGCGAAAGCGAGACGAAGGGTACGGATTTATCAAGCCAGTAGACGGCGAGAAGGATGTATTCTTCCACGCTTCAGCCCTCGTAGATATCGATTTCGATAGTCTCAACGAAGGCGACATGGTGACATTTGAAATGGAAGAAGGACCAAAAGGTCCAGCGGCCGCAAATGTACAAAAGTCAGATGACGCTCCCGTAGCTGATGACGCTGCGCCAGCAGCAGACGACGCTACCGAAGAAGCTGCGTAAGTAGCGATTCATAAAAAACTGCCAAGGCTGTGCCTTGGCAGTTTTTTATTATCCTCCTTGCTGGACCGTCTCTCAGGCAGTTTATTGTTATACTAAAAACACTATGCTCTTTCTTTCGATTGTGCACCACTATCTATTTTGGCATTACACGCGTGCCTTAGCTGAGATATTTGTGACCTGGAAAAACTTTATGTGGTTTGTGGGACACTTCTTTTCATTGCGCCAACTCGCCTCATCCTGGTTTTCTCCATGGAAACGTACTCTGACTGGTCGCGGGGAAAAATGGAACCTTGAGGACTTAGCCGGTTACGTCATCATCAATATATTGTCACGGGTCGTAGGAGCGGTGATTCGAACGATTATTATTTTCTTAGGACTGGTGGGTTTTGTGGGGACATTTCTTGGGGGAGTGTTGGTATATGTTTTTTGGATACTGGCACCATTCGTACTGATTATATTATTAGGATTTGGATTAACTCTCCTGATTGCCTAACCTTACCTATATATGAATACCCTGCGCGAAGATATCCAACAATACAAGCCAGCTATGTCACTCAACCGACTAGTCTCACGCAAGACACTACATGGTGCTCGAGTGTTCTTATTTATTGTGTTTGTGCTGTCAGGCGGAGGATATGTTGCCAGTACGTTTGTCTTGGACGGTCAGTACGCACAACCACTACTAGGTGTGAGTCTGGTGGCATTGGCTTTTTGGCTAGAGGCAATGTTGGCGTTTTTTTATAGCAATAGTTATTACTTCCGCGGACTTGGTTCGCTTCTGGGAATAGACACCACCACCCAAGCCGGCACTACTTACGATGTGGCCGAAGTAGTTATCAAGAACGAGCATGATGTGAGTGAGGCATTTTGCAGTTCTTCGTTTGGTTCGACAGTGCTGTTTCGAGCTGGCGTGAATCAATCCGCTATTGAAGAATATTTAAGAAATCCTCGACAACAAATCACCGCAGACATGGTGACCCTGCCAGAAGAAGAAATATTTAGTCTCACAGGTCTAGGAAAATATCTTCTTAAGCACGACCGGGCATTTGTGGATATGTTGGCCCACTCTGGAGTCAGTTCGGAGACATTTATGGGTGCCTTGCGTTGGGTAGTTGGCTCAGTGCACCAAGAAAAACGAGCGGCTCAATGGTGGAGCAAGGACAATCTCTCTCGGACCAAAGGTATCGGGCGCGAGTGGTCATACGGTCATGCGTTCTTGCTACAGAAATTCGCCCGTGACATCCGCACCAGCGCAGTGTTTTCTACCTTGAGTGCAAATACACCATTTGCACTGGAGAAGATTACGCAGATAGAAGCCTCGCTCGCTCGAGCCAAAGAAGCCAACGTGCTTCTCATCGGAGAAGCCGGGGTAGGCAAGATTGACCTAATAATGGCCGTACAAAGAAGAATGCAAACCGGAAAGTCACTTGATGCAATCGGCGGACAACAGATGATAGTGCTCGATACCAACCGACTCTTTGCGACCCATAATGACAAACAATCGCTCGAACTAACCCTGTTAGGAATATTTGATGAAGCGGTGCAGTCGGGCAATATTATTATTGTGATAGAAAACCTCAGCGTCTTCATGCGTGAAGCGGAGAGCATGGGAATTTATATTCCTGAATTGATTGATAGATACCTCTCTGCTCCCAACATTCACTTAGTTGGTACTGACACTCCTGGCGCCTACCACACCTATCTGGAAACCAAGGGAGGATTTGTACGTCGCTTCTCAGAGATTTTGATTGATGCCCCAGACTTAAGCGCGACCACTCGAGTACTACAAAATATTGCCCTTCAACATGAAGCTAAATACCAGACGTTTTTTACCTATCCTTCACTACAGGCGCTGACCGTAGCGTCTGACAGATATATTGTAGAAGGTGTTTTGCCAGACAAAGCCATTGCGCTCTTAATAGATGTTGCCAGCGCAGCCAAGCAGCAAGGACTTACTTTTATTACTGGGGATTTTGTCTACAGCGTAGTGAGTGACAAGACTGGTGTACCAGCTGGACCGATATCTGACAGCGAACGGGATATACTGCTCAACCTAGAAGACAAGCTTCATCAGCAAGTTATCGGACAAGAGCACGCACTGAGCGCTATCGCCAGAACAATGCGTCGAGCCAGAGCGGGTATCCAATCTGCAGACAAACCAATCGGTTCATTTTTATTCCTAGGACCAACCGGAGTAGGGAAGACAGAGACTGCTAAAGCACTGGCCAATGTCTTTTTTGGTGGGGAAGATAAATTGGAACGCATCGATATGTCTGAGTTTAGTGGCGCAGATGCGGTGAGTAAACTTATCGGAGACGGTGAATCAGCTGGGGCACTACCGACCCTTCTGCGTGAGCATCCATACTCAGTGATTCTCTTAGATGAGTTTGAGAAAGCGAATCAGTCAGTGCACGATATTTTCTTACAGGTGCTTGATGAGGGGATATTTACTGACAGCCGTGGCACGAAGGTGAATGCTCGCAACACTATCATTATCGCGACTTCAAATGCCGGGAGTCAGCTTATTCTCAATACGGTTCAACAACGCAAAGAACTATCGACCCTCTCTGCTGAAATCATCAGCAGTATCATCAAAGCAGGAATCTATCGACCAGAGCTTATCAACCGATTTGATAGTACGATTATTTTTGAACCGCTTTCTATTCCGCAACAAACTGAAGTGGCAAGTATGATGCTCGACGGACTCTACCAGAGAGTAAAAGAGAGAGGCTATCAGCTTACTGTTGGTACAGATTTACTTAATGCCCTGGTACAAAAAGGCTACAGTCCAGAGTTTGGTGCCAGACCAATGCAACGAGTGCTCCAAGATGTGATAGAAGAAAAAATTGCCCAAAAAATTATCTCCGGAAGTGTGCAAAAAGGCGATACTATCAAACTCGTTTTGGCTGACTTTAGCGAAGCTGAGTTGGCAGTCTAAACATTATTGTATTACTTGAAAGATTGTGTACAGTAAGTGTATATGCAATTATCTTTTTCCGAATTTAGGTCGCGGGTGTGGTTTATCTTAGCTTCAGTAAGTCTCTTGGGACTTATTGGGTACATGCTCATGCAAGGAGGCAACGTCGTATTGTTGTTCTTGTTTGCAGTAATTCTCGCTGTAGGATTTACTGCCTTTGCACAAACTATTACCGACAAAACCAAAATCCCTTATGGCCTGGCTCTCCCGATTGCTCTTCTGACAATGGCGCTGGGGCTGGCTGTATTTGTCAGTTATTTTTTCCCGGCCTTAGTTAACGAACTTACCAGTTCTGAGCAATTGATACAAAACATCTCTACTCAAGTAGAGAAAATCGCGACCGCTATTCCAGGAATTGACCCAACGAACATTTCTCTAGACTTTGCCAGCATTGTGCAGAATATTCAAGCCAACAGTAGCTCAATATTTAGCGGAATTCAAAATGTCTTTAGCCAAACTACCTCTGCCGTATTTAATGTCTTAATCGTATTGGTAGTGAGTATATTCCTCGCTGCTCAACCAAGCTACTACAAGCGAGGATTGATAGCGCTTGCACCCAAGAGATATCAGCCACTGGCTAAAACCAATATCGAGCTCGCCTTTGCTAGTAGCAAAAAGTGGCTTCTTTCTCGATTGGTCTCAATGGGAGTAATTGCTATTTTGACGTATGTTGGACTACTCCTGCTGGGGATTCCGCTGGCGTTTTCACTCGCCATCGCTGCGGGATTGCTTTCTTTCATTCCTAACTTGGGACCAATTCTTTCTTTTATTCCAGCACTATTGGTCTCGCTTACCCTCGGTGTGTTCTCAATAGTGGCAGTCAGTATTTTGTATATTGCCATTCAGGTACTGGAGAGCAATCTCATCACTCCTAAAATTGAGCAAAAATTGGTCGACAGTCCACCCGCACTACTTATTTTCTCTCAATTATTACTCGGTACTATTTGGGGGTTCTTAGGACTACTGCTAGCTGCGCCCGCAGTAGCAGTTGGAATATCGCTTTGGAAAAACGGCTCCTGGGAAATAAAGAAGGAATAAGCACTAATACCTTGAGCCATTTTATGGCTTTTGATATAGGTATTTCAACAAAAATTGGTATTCACACTCGAACTCTCCTATAATAGGTAAGTATGAAAAATATTATTTTAGGAATTGTAGCCTTATTACTTATCGGTGGAGGGATTTATTTTTTAATGAACCAAACACCCGACACGGTAGTAATTGTAGATGAGAACGAAGAAATGATGCCAGTAGAACCAGACGGAGGAATCGGTGACGGAGCTCCACCACTGAACGAGGTCATCGCTCAACAGCGTGGACCAGAGTCAGTTATTGGAACGTCAGTCGATGGAACAGAAATTATGGCCTTTCACTTTGGAACTGGAGCCAACGAAGTACTCTTCGTTGGCGGAACTCACGGGAGTGACGCTCCAAGCACAATGAAAGTAGCGGAAGAACTAGTGGCGTACCTTGAAAGTAATCCGTCAGTTATTCCTGCTAACGTAGCGGTGACAATTATCCCAAACCTCAACCCTGACGGAGCGACTAAGTCAGGCGCAGCTGGGCGATTCAACGCCAACAACGTCGACCTCAACCGAAACTTTGACTGTGAGTGGTCAGCGACCGGAGTGTGGCGCAACCAAGAAGTGAGTGGTGGAAGTAAACCATTCTCAGAACCAGAAGCCCAAGCTCTAAAACAATATGTAGACACCTATAACCCGAGCGCAGCCGTTGTGTGGTTTGCCTCTGAAGGAAAAGTGTATCCTTCAGCGTGTGCCGGGACACCAAGCGATCAATCAGTGACTCTCGCTGCCACATTTGCCAACGCAGCTGGCTACGGAGTGGAAGCTGAATTTGACGCCTACGCTATTACCGGTGACATGGTCAACTGGATGGCAAAGCAAGACATCCCAGCTATCAGTGTTCTTCTCACCGGACGAGACAATACTGAATGGACAAAGAACAAAGCGGGTATTGAAGCTGTACTAAACAGTTACGCGAACTAATGCCGGTACTTACTCCAATTCAAAAAGCACTACTAGCATTGCTGGTGGTGCTTTTTGCTGGAATAATTATTTGGCTGATTATTCCAGGGGAGCAACTAGTCCAAGAACCAGCTCTAGAAGAAGAACCAGCAGAAACGCCAGTTGTGATTGCGACCTCTTCTCAATCCCAAATCGGAAGCTCAGTCTCAGGGCGAAGCATTGAAGCGTTCACGTTTGGGACAGGAGAGACTGACATATTGTTCGTCGGAGGAATGCATGGTGGCTATGAGTGGAATGGTATTCTCCTGGCCTACAACATGATCGATGAATTCCAAACAAAACCAGAACTTATCCCAGCGAACATCACCGTACATATTATCCCGAACCTCAATCCAGATGGACTGTTTACCGCCACTGGCTTGGAAGGAGAATTTGTCGCAGCAGATATTCCTGACAAAGATATATACTCTGCCGGCATCGGGAGATTCAACGTCAACGACGTCGACTTGAACCGGAACTTTGGTTGTAAGTGGGCACCAGAAAGTAGTTGGCGTGGACAATCTGTCAGTGCCGGAAGTGCGGTGTTCTCAGAACCGGAAGCTCAAGCACTCAGACAGTATGTGCGTGATACTGCACCCAAAGCAGCGGTGTTCTGGCACAGCCGGGCGAACAATGTCTATGCTTCAGAATGTGAGAATGGAGTATTACCAGAAACACTTACACTCATGAACACGTACGCCACTGCCAGTAACTACGGTGCCGTCCCAGTGTTTGATGCTTACCCGATTACCGGTGACGCAGAAGGGTGGCTAGCATCAATTGGTATTCCAGCGGTTACGGTTGAACTTGAGACCAGAGACAGTATCGAGTGGACGCGAAATATTGCAGGAGTAAAAGCGACGCTAGAACTCTACAGACAATAATTCACAGAGACAATTACTTGAATTTAAAATGCGCCAATCAGTTGGCGCATTTTAGTACCCGGCCAGAGTACTGACAAATAGCAAGAGCTATTTGCTCAGAGGTATGTGTACTCAACTAGAGAAGCTCCAACCTGGTAGTTTCACTTTCATGAAAGAAAGATACTATGGAAAGCGTGAAAGCAAATTGGAAACTGGTACTGATTGGTCTGATCATCGGCGGCATAGTGGGAATGTTTGCGATGCCGAACTGGTTCAGCTACGTCTCAAAAAGCAAGGCGAGTGAGCAAGCCGACCAAGCAGTGATCACGGCGTTCGTGCCGTCGTGCGTGAAGAATGCCCTAGCCGAGCCGGAGAAACTGGCTGAGGTAATGGCGATGTCTTCATATCAACGCGACGATGGGGTTGAGGCAGCCGGTTGGGCCGTCTATCCTGAAAGCGCAGACGTCCGTACCAAAAACAAGGTGGTCGATGATTGCGTCGACGCACTCGAAAAGCTTTGAAGTACCTCCCGCTCCAGCGACACTCGCTGGGGCGGATTTTATTTACTGCACGAAGAAATCCTTGACAAGATAGTATTTATGTGATTACATCATTCACAATGAATAAAATTCTTGTCAACCTATTGAACACCATTGTCATTATCGCTGTTGCGATAGGCATTCTTGTTTTCTCCAGTCTCACTGCGCAAGCAGCCGAGATTCCAAAGACGTATACCAGCGAAAACTTCTGGAGTAGTCCACATGATGTGCCAGTGTTTTTTACGCAAGATACATCAGGAAACTTTATTGGTATCACTGCAACCGGAAAGATTTTTACCCAGACCAATATTTTTAACAGTTATGATATTCGACTGCAGCGCTTTTCCATCGATGAAGCTTCGTTCTACATCACCAACCGAGGCATCATCATCGCTCCTAATGACTTGATAGCAATTTCAATTTATTTGAATCGAAGTGCATAATTCTCATCAAACATAAATCAGCTCCACCGATTGGTGGAGCTGATTTATTTGCCGTGGAATTTTTTGTGCACTTCGTGTAGATGTTTGTCGGTGACGTGCGTATAGACCTGGGTCGTGCCGATGTTGGCATGACCCAAGAGCGCCTGCACGGAGCGGAGGTCAGCACCGTTTTGTAATAAGTCAGTAGCAAAGCTGTGGCGGATAACGTGCGGGGTGACTTTGCGCGTGATACCGGCTTGAGCGGCGTATTTTTTTAGTAGTCTCTGCACAGCACGAGGGGAGAGTCTCAGCTCTCCACCATCATTTGCTTTGCGTCCGTAGCGAATAAACAATGCGTCGTCCAAATCTTTGCGCTTTTGTAAATAATCTTGAATGCACATTTTGGCTGAAGGGGAGAGAAAGACAACACGGACTTTGTCTCCCTTCCCACGAACAGAGAACTCATCTCGCGTGAGGTCGACGTCATCTATCGAGAGACCAGTCAGCTCGGAGATACGCAATCCGGTAGAGAATAGTAACTCAAGAATTGCCTTGTCTCTTTTTCCTTCAAGGGTCTTTTGGTCTGGTGCCGACATCAGTCGCTTAAGCTCACTAGAAGAGATGAGGTCGAGTGACCGCTCGGGCACCTTGGCCAACTCGATGCGCTCAGGATTAAGTGACTCGACACCCCGCTTGCGCAAGAACTTCAGATACGCGCGCACAGCAATCAGGTAATAATTCTGAGTGCGGCGTTTCATTGGTTCGACCCGGCCACCCACTTTGGTTCCAGGCTGGCGATTGAGATGGAGACGAAAGGTTCGCACATGTTCTTCAGTGAGATCACTCGGTTTCTTGGCCTTGGTAAAGGCAAAGAAGCGCTCGAGGTATCGGTCGTAGTTTTCAACGGTCTTCACACTTCTTCCCCGTTCAATTTCTAAGTACTCTAGAAATTGGGTTTTCAGTTCCATAAGAGTCATAGTGTAACTAGTATACCAAGGAAGAAACTCTGTTACACGCCGCTGAGAAAACTATACGTTTCGATTTGCTAAGCCTTGATTTTTTGAATAAATATGCTATGATAGCCGGAACCTTCGCAGGTTATCGACCGCACTACGGTGGTGCCGCACTCACTAGAGATGGCGGATATCTACACGACCTCTTGCGTAACTAATATACACATCATGTTATCAAAGCGAATAAAAGAAAATGAAGTAAAGAAGACACAGCGACACGACTCAGACACTGGTTCACCAGAAGCTCAAGTTGCCTTGCTGACTCGATCAATTGAAGAACTTTCTCAGCATCTTCGGAAGCACAAGAAAGACTTTCACTCACGTCGAGGTCTTCTACAGATGGTGGCCGACCGGCGCAAGCACCTCAAGTACTTGTCGCGAAAAGACGCTACAGCCTACGAGGCACTCATCAAAAAACTTGGTCTCAAGAGATAAGTTTCATTTCATTCAATCGCTCCACTCTGGAGCGATTGTCTGTTTCACGGTATAGTTGCGAAGGGTCTTTTAGCACAAATTGGGAATCCATTTCTGGTCTTTGCTATTAAGAAAAATGGCCTAAGGGCGCCAGTGCAAACATATATTGCACAAAGTCTCTTGTTTTACATAAACGAGAAACACTGTTTTTCACACTTAATTTTAAATATACTATGGGAGTAATTAGACACCCCGACCAGCGAGTAGCGGTCATCATCGATACACAAAACCTGTATCACAGTGCAAAAAATTTATACAAATCTAAAGTAAACTTCGGCGCAGTGGTCGAAGCAGCTGTCCAAGGACGAAAGCTCATTCGAGCGGTTTCATACGTAGTGAATACCGAGAGTGGTGAAGAGTCTGCTTTCTTTGAAGCCATGGAAAAACTAGGAATCGAAATCAAAACTAAAGACCTACAAATATTCTACGGTGGAGCAAAGAAAGCCGACTGGGACGTAGGAATGGCAGTAGACGCTATCAAAGCTGCGCACAAAGTTGACGCGGTAGTACTTGCAACAGGCGATGGAGACTTCATCCCGTGTGTTGAATACGTGAAGAGTCTCGGTTGCCAAGTAGAAGCTATTACCTTCGGGCGCTCTTCTTCTTCTGGTCTGCGTGCGGTACTCGATGATTTTATTGATATGGACGATGACCCTAAGAAATTTCTGATTGGATACAGACCTTCCCGAAAAGGTTCAGGCAGGAAACAAGCACCCAAGAAAAACACAAAACAAAATAAAGCCAAAGCTGACCTGAAGGATTCTGTCAGTAAGGTGGTGGGCACAGACACCGACAACATGTAGCAAAATACAATTCCACCTACCCACTGCAGTCAGAAATGATTGCAGTGGGTTTTGTATTATTCATTTACTAATGTGATCGAGCTTCTGATATAAAGTGAAAAACTATTCATTTGCTTTTCTAATTCATGCGATACTAGTACTAATGAGCGAAGAGACTACTAAACCGCACCCAGCTATCAGAACGTTTGCCCAAGACTTGACTGAGGCTCGGAAAAAAAGAAATCAGCCAGAAACTGATGCTACTTCTGATGAGTCAGCACCAGCGGTATCTGAACCGGCTGTCAAAAAACCAGTCGAACATTTCAAAGCCCAAGCTCCACAAAAAACTACTCGAGTTGAACCAACCATTGTTGTACCTGAAAAAAAAGAAGAGAAAAAAGAATTCAAAATAGACACAACAAAAAAACAGCCAAGTCAGCTGCCGGCCTTTCATGAACTACAAGAAGAAGTGAATGCTGTTACTCTTAAGCAACCAGTAAAGAAAAAATATTTTTCTAAAAAACCCGCATTTAAAGTATCTACGCGCACTGCAAATAAAACTGAAACCAAGCGAACAAATATTGGATATGATGCCACTATCATTACTGACACTAAACACAAGCGATTCAATTTATTTACCTCGATTCAAAAAGCTCTTGGCGGGTGGTTTCGCTCACTTACAGTCTCTAAAAAGAAAAAGGCTCCTGTCTATACAGTTCCCGATACGCAACGGAGAAAAGGAGTTATCCAAAAAGCTACTTCAAAAAGTGGCTCTATCTTCACCACCGACTCAGCAGAATTAAAAGCAAAAATCAAACAGCGCCAGAAACTTGCGGCAGCAAGAAAAGCGGAGGAGGAGGAAGCGGGGAAATTAAGCTGGTCTCCATTCACTGATGCTGGCTTTGCTCTCTTAGAGTCACCAGAAGAATCTGCGCGAGTATCGAACCCTCACAATGTAGCAGTTGCGTTTAAACAACAGACTCGACCAGACGATATTGTGCCTGAGGAAAATCTCCCGACACCTCCTACGACTCCTGTGCCATCGCAAGAAATTGAACCTGACAATACGCCGGTAGAAGACACAACAACAGCAGATTCACGATGGGAAGCTCCGGCTCCAGTAGTAGCCCCAGTTATTGAGAAAACTCCTGAGCCAGAACCAACTCCCGAACCAATTACGGAAGTGGAAGTGGAATCAGAAATAGCCGCGCAAGCTGTATCAGAGGTAGTTGCACCAACGCCAGTACAAAAAACAAACACTTCACCTGAGGAAAAAACTTCTGGTTTGAATATTCAGTCACTAAACACGAATGCACTTGCCATGAGTATCGTGGCGGTGTTGTCAGGAGTGATTGTAATTTTCTTTGTTGCACAAGCACTTGTAAGCTACCTATCAAAGGTTGAGCCAGTACTTACAATTGATAATACTTCATACTTACGTTCAGCTACACCTAACCCAGTCTCACTGGCACAGCTTAATTCAATGAATGACATTCCACTACAAGCGGGAATCTTCTTAGATGTGCAGTATGTAGACACCCAACTCTTCTTCCAGAATGGGGAGGTTATTCCGCCAGCAACAATTTTGTCTGCATTACAGTTCCGTGTATTACCTAGCTTTTCCCAATCACTAAGCGACGTGCGATTTGCCCAAATTAATCAATCAGAACCTATTCTTGTAATTGAGTTCACAAATATCGAAACTGCCATGGGAGGATTCTTAGCTTGGGAAGACACGATGGCTCAAGATCTAAAAGAACTGTATCTCATCACTCAATCTGATCTGGCAGAATTTTCTGACGGAACAGCAAGTGGAAAAGATATTCGAATTCTTCAATCACCTGCTGGCGAAGTGCTCGCTGTCTACGGTATTGTATCTTCTGACACAGCATTGGTAACAGGGTCTATCGACACATTCATTGAAGTAGTGAACTCAAGCTTCAGTAACTAAACTCCCCATGCAATTTCACCACTACTCTTCACAAATACCTACGCTATCTAAGCGACTATATTGATCATGACTATTGCTCATGTCACAACTGTCCAGCCTAATATCATGCACGGTACGATTGTGACAATTGAGGCGGATATCTCGCGTGGTTTGCACGCGTTTTCGGTAGTTGGTCTGGCGAGTAAAGCAGTCGACGAGTCGCGCGATAGAGTAGGAAGCGCTATTAAACATTCAGGTTTCACCTCACCCAAAACAAAGAACCAAAAAATAATCATCTCGCTCGCTCCCGCTGATTTAAAAAAAGAAGGACCACTGTTTGACCTGCCTATCGCAATTGCGTATCTACTCGCAGCCAAAGAAATTACTACCGATGCAACTGAACGAATTTATGTTGGTGAGCTGGGACTTGATGGAACACTCCGTCCAATCAAAGGTGTCTTGAGCTGTACCCAAACTGCCAAAGAAAAAGGCTATACAGAAATTATCGTGCCAAAAGAAAATGCAGAAGAAGCGGCTTTGATAGAAGGTATTGCCGTCATTCCAGCGAACACCTTAGGGGAAGTGATTGCACATATTCAACTTCCGACTGAAGAGAAGGAAAAACAAATTATCTCACCGCAGCCGGCGACACTTATCGGAGAAGAGTGGTATCAAAGTACTATCAACCTCGAAGATATAAAAGGACAAGAGAGTGCCAAGCGTGGACTACTCATCGCAGCTGCCGGGAGACATAATGTGATGTTAGTTGGACCGCCAGGAACCGGAAAGACAATGTTGGCTCGAGCGCTGCGAGCACTTCTACCGCCACTGACTCGTGAGGAAGCGCTCGCTGTCACGCGCATTCACTCACTGACTACAGGTGAATACACTATTAGTACTCGACCACCATTTCGCTCTCCTCACCACACTGCCTCACACACCTCGATGGTGGGAGGAGGCACCAATCCCAAACCGGGCGAGGTAACACTCGCTCACCACGGAGTACTCTTCATGGATGAATTTCCCGAGTTTGAGAGACGCTCGCTTGATGCTCTGCGACAACCACTAGAAGATAGAGTGGTGAGTATTTCTAGGGTAGCCAGCACGTCAGAGTTCCCCGCGGATTTTATTTTAATCGCAGCCCTTAATCCCTACCGGGGTACTGAAGACGGTACCATCGACCTTGCCCGAGCGATGCAGGAGACCTACAAGAACAAAGTCTCAGGACCAATTCTCGACCGTATTGATTTGTGGATAGAAGTTCCGCATGTGCCGTACGACACTTTAACTGCGCTTCCGAGCAAGGTAGACGAAACTGGACCAGCTCGAGAAAGTATTCTTAAAGCCCGAGCTCTGCAATACGATAGACACGCTGGGGTGAGCAACAGCAGTCTCTCTGCTCGAGAGCTCGAAGAACACATTACGTTGTCAGATGAGGTCAAAGACTTACTCAAACTCTCTAGCCAGAAACTAAACCTCTCACCACGGAGCTATCACAGACTAATAAAAGTCGCTCGCACCATCGCCGACCTAGACAACGCCGAACACATCCTCACCGCCCACGTACTGGAGGCATTGCAGTATCGTGTTACGATTTAGATATGAATAAAGCAGAAGTATCATTTGCTCGAAATCTTGTTAAAGGGAAGATTGCGGAAACAGTCTTTGCACAAATGCTACGCTCAACGGGTAAATTTACTGTTCTGGAATTCGGTTACGAGAAAATAATACCAGAATTAATAGGTCAAAGAGGAAATAAAAGTGAGATGCTCGAGACTCTGCGCACTGCTCCAGATTTTGCAGTAATTAATAATGTATCCAAACGAGTGTATTTAATTGAAGTAAAATATCGTCGAAGGATTGACCCAAAAGAAGTGCTGGAGACAAGTGAAAGAATGCACCTAAGTTGGAACCCGTCTTATATATTCTTAGCAAATCCTCAAGGTTTCTACTTTGGGGAAGTGAGAGACATTATAGAAAGAAAGGGTCACATCCTCCCGTTAGAACATCCGTTAATTCCAAAAGAAACCCAGGAAAACTTTCTTAAAATTTTAAAAGACTTTGAAGAATAAAAACACTGAATGAAGGCTCAGTGTTTCGGAGAAGCCCATTTTGAGATGAGACACGAGGAGCCTAAATAAAAAGCCTGTGACTGGGACACGTGTCCAGGGAGCAGGTTTTTTATTGTAGCGACGAAGTGAATCGCCTAAAATGGGTTTTTCCCGCCGCGGACTTCGAAGTGAACGTGAGTCCCTGTAGACCGTCCAGTATTACCCATACCTCCGATGGTCTCACCTTGAGATACGTAGTTCCCAACTGCGACTGCATTTGATGAGAGGTGAGCGTAGAGAGTTTGCGTTCCATTTGGGTGTTTGATTACGATATATTGTCCATATCCACCGTTCCAGCCTGATGCTTTAGAGACAATCACTTCCCCAGCGGCTGCTGCGCGTATCGCCATGCCTGATGCACCTGCCAAGTCTACTGCGTTGTAGCCGTGGATACCTTGAGTCTTCACTGCACCAGGGGCTGGATGCGAGAGTCCACTTGCAATGGTTGCTCCAGAGACACTGACTGGTTGAGCACTGGCTTTCGTTTGGACTGGTGTTTTGATAGCTCCGCCAGGGATGATTAGAGTCATTCCAGTTGACAGCTCATCGGTTTCAAACAATTGATTGAAGGCAAGAATTTCTTCTGCGTCGCCTTCATATTTCTCAGCGATAGTATTAATAGTGTCACCCTTCTTAACTATATGTTGTACACCAGCAACTGGGAGTATGACCAAAGTGTCTCCTGGTTGAATGTCACTCGCTCGATTGAGGTCGTTTGCCCACATGATGGTGTTGGTTGTCACTCCAAACATCTCAGCAACTTGTGAAAGCGAGTCTCCTTCGCGAACGGTGTACACGCGAATTTCTCCAGTGTAGCTTTTTTGTTCAGCCATTACGTCTGCACCGATTGGTCCAGTCGAGACAAGTACGTTGTCTTCAACGAGTACTTCAGCTCCACCCCGGGCTCCTAACGGATTAGGGTTTTGACGAGCAGTTAGCAGCGGAGTGTCGTTGGCGGCGTAGCTGACCATTTCAATTTGCGTGGTAGCAATCGCTTCATCTGGATGAAAGAGATTCGACAAAATTCCAGCGTGAGCAGATATTGGGATAGCAATCGCGAGCAGAGCGAGCAATCCTTCAGTCAACAGCCAATTCATTTTTTTAGGATGAGTAGGTGAAGTCTTTATGTGTAACTGACGATTGGATATACCAGAATTTTCGTCAGTGTCTTTGATAGTAGGTTTAATACGTCTGTGGTTATGGCCGCGCCGCAATGCAATCGTAGACAGTAGTGATTCAGTAATGGAGGAATCGGTGTCCCTCCTGACGTACCAATTTGGGTACGGTCAGTATTCTACTAGAGAGCACTCACAACACAATTGACGTAATACACTTTTCTCGCAAACTATTTGGATGGTTAAAATAATGAACGTTGTGGCCCCATATTTGCTATTGACCTTGCTCAATATATATAGTAAAGTTTATTTATGCGACAGATTGCACACATTTTGAAGGCACGACAAGCGATTTTACCGTGGGTAGTTTTAAACTCACGAAACGCTTCACAGTATCCAGTCATGACTGGTTCACTCTTCGTGTCTGCTCTTAGTAGGCAATCTGGTCATACGACGTAAATTTCTTCATTTATTTCTTATAAGCAGCTTGCCTGAAATATCGGCAAGCTGCTTTGTTCTTTGGTGACTGCACCCTGTAGTTGCCACGTTCTTTCACAACTCACACTCACTATAAGGAGGAGCCTCATGCTCTCACGTCTAACATATCCGAAACTGCCAATAGATAAAAATCTGATTTTTATCTGGCAACAGCTGATGAGTGCTCGCGCTCATGCGCTTGCTAAGCAAGCGCTGGTTCGAGTCCTTATCGGTTCGGCTCTCTTGATTGCCATGCCGTACGCGATTGGTTTTTTGATTGACGGTATGTCAAACAAAAACACTGACGCACTTTTGGTTGGAGGCATACTGTTCTTTAGCCTCAAACTGACCACCATCGGTATTGGCTGGTGGCGCCAACAAGTTCGCGAGCGATTCTTTCAAGAGGAGTTCTGGTATTTGCCGCAGTCGATTACACGGATGTATCTGCAAAGACCACTCGCGTGGCTCTCTGGCGGTACCTCAGAAATCGACGGAGGAGGCGTCGACAGTCTGCGCGATAAAGTCTGGAACGTAATCAACAGTTACATATTCCAGATTATTCCTGGCTACGGGCAAATAGTCTTTGCTCTGGCCGCGTGCACCTACGCCAACGTCTGGCTAGGTCTTATCGCTTTGGGCTACGTAGTGGCTGAGCGATACGTCGGCAGTTACGAAACTGCCTACATCTACACGGCAATGAAACCAGTGATTGACCAGTTCAAACGCTGGGAACGGCGCATGCAAGAAAGGTGGCGTAACGCCGACCACGTCAAAAGCCAAGGAGTAGAAACGAAAATTCTTGGTCATATCCATGACGAGGTGCAAGAGGCCATCAAAGGTGACGACGCCATCTGGCGGGTTTACTTTGCCAAGGCCATTGCCAAACACCGCGCTCGAGACTTACTCTTCTCAGCTATCTTGTACAGCGGAGTAGTGTATCTCATCATGTTCACTGACAAACTGTCGTTGGCAGTAGCAGTACTGGTCTTCTTCTCGTTTGAGCGGATCAGTTCGGTCTTAGGAGACCTCAACGACCAGCAAAGAGATGTGCAGTTCAATCTCTCAAGTGTTGCCAAGTACCGCAGAGTGCTGTCGCAGCCAGTGCCGTTTATGTACAACCAAGGCACTGACTTCACCAGCCGGGATATCTCAATCAACTTCGATAGAGTGTCACATATGGTCGGAGATGGAAAAGACCAGAAGCTCATCTTGCGTGATGTGTCTCTGCAGATTCCAGTTGGTCAGTCGGTGGGTATCGTCGGACCAAGTGGAGCGGGAAAGTCTCAGCTACTGAGTCTGCTCGTGCGAGCGTGCGACCCAACTGAAGGGAAGGTGCTCATCAGTGGGACTGACTTGAGAGAGATAAAACTCGAATCACTCCTGCGCTACTACGGCGTCATTATGCAAAAAAGCGAACCGTACGAAGACAGTATTCTGGGCAACTTGCTGTTCGGGGTGTCCCATCTCGACCTACCGAGCGTCTACGATGAACTGTCGGAGCATGAAAAAGCCGCTCTGTGTGGCAAAGCGAGACTGGCTTTGCAGAAAGCTGGCCTTGATCCTGACGGATTTGATGCGGGTCTCTTTACCAACATCGGATACAAAGGACTGACCCTGTCTGGTGGTCAGCAGCAGCGGTTGCAGATTGCTGCCGCTCACTTGAAGCTCAGTATGAGTGAAGACCGTCCGCGGTTACTGATTGCGGACGAACCAACTGCCTCGCTCGACTCACTGTCTGAACTGACCGTGATGGAGCACTTGCAGAAGAAACTACCTGACCGCACAACTCTGCTCATGGTGGCCCACCGTCTTTCGACCGTGGCTGACATGGACCGGATTGTGTTTGTCAGACCATTAGCTGAGTGCACCGACAACACTCAACAGGTGACTGTGCATGATTCACTGACGGAACTCTACGAAGCTGAAAGCCTCTTTCGCGAGATGGCCGACGCTCAACAGTTCGTTCCTAAAGGAATCAGGCAAGCTGCCTAACCCAAAGCCCGACACTCACGTGTCGGGCTTTTTTCTTATTTACCGTGTGGCTTCATATTTGGCAAAGGTTCTTTATTTTTCAACCAGCGGTTGAACCAGTCGATAGTTTGCCGGTGGTACTCCTGACGATACTCACTTATCTGATGGTCGGCTCCTTCAAAGAAAATAAATCGGTGCGGATGACTTCTTTTTTGTAATTCATCGACCATAGCAAAACTATGTCGAGGCAACACTCTCCAGTCGGCCGAACCCTGCATTATCAAAAGGGGCACTTTCCTTGGCAACTCATCGACCCACCGAATCGGTGAACGCTTAAGAGCCCCGGCTCTATCACCACCCCACATGCGTTTTTGGTGGTCTTTCCAGCCAGCTCTATCGCCAGTGCGATCTACCTGATCAGTCGGGGCCGCTGAACACATGGCGGCTTTTACCCAGCGAACTTCTCGCAACAACATATACCCCATCAAGCCACCACGCGAATGACCTTTTACACCCAGCACCTTTTCATCAACACTTGGTAAAGCCTTTAGTATGTCGCGTAGCTTTTTAATACACAGTAGATCGTCTTCACCTCCAAAGCTATCCGCTCCGTCACCACCGTCTACCCCGGGGTATTGAGTAGTGATAACCGCATAGCCTTCAGCCGCGTACGGAAGCATATTGCCAATAATCCCTTTGGGAGTAATCATCCCAAAGTCTCCACTGCCGCCACGAAGATGCAGCAGACAAGGAAGGTCGTCGCCAACTTTCGGCAAAACTATATATCCTACGATGGACAATTTCTTCACCCGGTACACAATTTTATAGACTTCAACCGTTTTTAGTTGACCAATTATTTTCTTCTTGAACTCACTACTGAAGTGAGGGCTAATGGATTTTTTAAGGTCTATCTTTTCTACCTTGGTGATACATTTTATATTTTCTAACGGTGAAAAGTGTTTCATATCCTCAGTATACTGGTCGTGGTATTATGTGCCACACATGACTGAACACATTCCTTATCTTGAAGGGTTGAACGAACCACAAAAAGAAGCGGTGTTGCACATTGATGGACCACTGATGGTACTCGCCGGTGCTGGCTCTGGCAAAACGCGAGTGATCACACACCGGATAGTACACCTTATTCATCAAGGGACAGCTCCGCATAATATCTTGGCGGTGACCTTTACCAATAAAGCAGCGAAGGAAATGAAGGAGCGAGTGACGGCGCTCACGCAGAAGTATCCCCCGTCTGATCGAGCGGTCATCGATAGTCAACCAGTGGTTACTACGTTTCACTCTTTGGGCGTTCGTCTTTTGCGCGAGTTTCATGAGGCAATGGGGCTGCGTCGTCATTTTGTTATCTACGATAGAAGCGATAGCCAAAAAGCCGTCAAACAAGCTATCGAAAAAGCCAACTATAACCCCAAAGAATTCGAACCACGCAAGATGCTCTCGATTATTTCTCGGGCCAAAGGTGACGCGATGTCTCTGCTTGATTTCAAAGACGCCGCCAACTCATACCCCGAGCAAGTAGCCGCCGAAGTCTGGGAAAAGTACGAAGCGATTTTACACAATGAGCAAGCGCTCGACTTCGATGACCTACTCGCCAAGACCTTGAAGCTCCTGCAGGAGAATCCGACTGTACGTGAAACACTTACTAAGCGCTTCAAATACATCCACGTCGATGAGTATCAGGACACCAACAAAGTACAATTCCGAACGGCTGAATTATTAGCGGGAGACGCACACAATATATGTGTAGTGGGAGACATCGACCAGAATATCTATTCCTGGCGCGGAGCAGACATCAAGAACGTCTTGCAGTTCGAGCGGCACTTTCCACGAGCAAAGACAATTCTACTAGAGGAGAACTACCGTTCTTCTGGCACCATCATCGCGGCCTCAAACGAAATCATCAAGAAGAACAAAAACCGCGTCGACAAAAACGTCTTCACGAGTAACGAACACGGAGAAAAAATTACTCTCTACGCCGGAATGTCTGGCTACGAAGAAGCTGAATACATTGCGCTCAAAGCCCAAGAGCTCATCAAAGACGGAGCGGAGCCAACTTCAATTGCCGTGCTCTACCGGACCAACTTTCAATCTCGTTCGCTTGAAGAAGCGTTCTTGAACTTCGAAGTACCGTACCAACTACTCGGTCTCAAATTCTTCGAACGTAAAGAAGTGAAAGATGTGCTGTCGTACCTGAGACTGGCCCTCAACCCAGGTAGTAACGCAGACTTGAGTCGCGTCATCAATACGCCAACTCGAGGCATTGGAAAAGTCACCATGCTCAAAGTAATAGAAGGGAATCGAGCAGACCTCAACAAGGGCGCGCTCGCCAAGGTAAAATTATTTGATGACATCATGATGGATATTGCTAAAGTAGCAGTTGAAAAACCACTCTCTGAAACTATCAAGTTCATCATGAAGCGGAGTGGTCTAGAGGATAGCCTCAAAGAAGAAGGGACGGAGGAAGCGCTCGAACGTATCGAAAACCTGCGCGAGCTCGTGACACTCGCCAGCCGCTTCAATGACACCGAACCAAACGAAGCAGTTGAACAGCTCCTTGAAACCGCCGCTCTACAAAGTGACCAAGACGAGCTGAAAGCCAAAGAAGAACAAAATGCTGTTCGCCTGATGACTATCCACGCCGCCAAAGGATTGGAGTTTGCCTACGTATTTATCTCGGGTCTAGAAGAAGGGTTATTTCCACATGAACGACTCGACGATGGTCGCACCGACCAAGAAGAAGAGCGACGACTGTTCTACGTAGCACTCACCAGAGCAGAGAAAAAACTCTTCCTCACCTACGCGCACATGCGAACCATCTTTGGTCAGCAGCGAGTCAACATGCCATCATCTTTCTTGAATGACATCAGCAAGGAACATGTCGAGATGGATGAGCCAGGAAGCGGTAGTCAAAGTTCGGGCTACGAAACCACTATCTACTTGGACTAGGGAGAAACGATTGCGTACATTAGACAAATGTACTCTTACCTATAGTATAAACATATCATGAGTGAAAAGTTTGAACACAAAAAATCGCTCGGGCAGCATTTTCTCAATAGCGACTACGCTCCGAAGAAAATGTGTGACGCCGCTCATCTAGAAGCGGGGGATGTTGTGGTGGAAGTAGGACCGGGGACCGGAATTCTCACCAAAGAAATTCTTGCTCGTGACGCCAAGGTAATTGCGATTGAGACAGACACGCGAGCCATCACTTCGCTTGAAGAAACCTTTCCAGCAGAAATAGCCACTGGACAACTTACTCTCGTGCACCACGACGCGCGAGTGTTGCACCCTGCAGACTTTGGCGTGACCGACCATGCTTACAAAGTAGTCTCTAATATTCCGTATTATATTTCTGGCTCATTATTTAGAAGTTTTCTTGATACCGACTGCCAGCCCACGGACTTGGTGTTCTTGGTACAAAAAGAAGTAGCCCAGCGGATAGCGCGAGACAAAAAAGCTTCGCTCTTATCTCTCTCTGTAAAAGTGTTCGGTGAGCCTTCATATATATGTACCGTCAAAAGAGGACACTTCAATCCACCCCCCAATGTTGACTCGGCTATCGTCGCAGTCAACAACATCAATCGCTTGGCCTTTGCGGACACTTCACGCGCCGAGCTATTTGCGTTACTCCATTTAGGATTTGGACAAAAACGCAAACAATTACTTGGTAACTTATCCAAGGTATACGACAGAATGAAGGTGACGCAGATATTTACTGAACTTGGTATCACGCTAGAAGTACGAGCAGAGGACTTACCAACTGAAATTTGGTTTGATATTCTCAAGAAACTGTAGTTTTCCCCGGTTTTTCCCCAACTAATCAACATACTATACACTCGCCATACACATATCACTGGTGAGAAGTGAAAATAGTGTTTATACAGCTGGTATACTTCTTATATATGAAGGGTCAATTTAACCCCAAAGTTATTGGTGCATCAATCATCGGATTTGCACTCGTTGCTGGTGCCTACACCGTCAGTAATTTTAGTATTCAAAAAGAACTTCCCCAACAAGCAACAGTGACGGCAGCTCAAGTACAACCGCGCGCTCCGATCGCAGTGGTCGACAATGACGGCAACGGGATTGAAGATTGGCGAGATGAATTTATTACTACTAAGCCTATCGTGCTTGACCGTTCCACCACGACCTACGCGGCACCAGATACGCTTACTGGCGAACTGGGTATTAATTTCATGGAGAATATTATCCGGGCACGGGGATTTGGACCATTTGGAAGAAGTGACGAAGAGGTGATTGATGACACGGTTGGTATTCTCAGTAAAGCAACTGCTAACACAATCTACGACACACCCGACGTAATAATCCTACAACAATACGTAGACCAAGACATCGCCAACTACGCTAACACCGTCGCTGGAGCTATCATGAAGAACGACCTTCCAAATCTAGAAGGAGAGTTGTTTATTCTGCAAGATATCCTGACGAGCAATGATACCAGTCGTATTACTGAGCTGAATTCATTGGCTGAAGCTTATAAACGCAACCGGGATGCGGTATTGGCAACGCCTGTACCAGCATTCTTGGTCAAAGAACACCTCGATCTTATTAATACTCTACACGCTATTTACAAAGACATTGAGGCAATGTCAGCGGCGGTAGATGACCCAGCATTTGCTCTACTTCGGCTCAAGCGGTACGAAGACGACGCAACTGGTCTTGGCTTAGCTTTACAGAATATGCTCATGGGATTGATTGAGTATTCGTATTTGTTCGGACCATCTGACCCGGCTACGTTGTTTATTATTTTTAGCCCCAATAACTAATCGCTTATGGATACCTTCTTTCACCTGCTCAAAAAAAGTCTTGTCGGTACGATATTTGTTGTATTTGCCTTTGCTGCGGTATATATTCCACAACCCCACAATTCAATCAATGAGGCTCAAGCTAGGGGTGGAGGAGTTGGTGCAACTGAATTCACTCAGATCGCCAACAACTTTCAACTCGGTGCAGTAAACGTTGCGACCACCGCGTCAGCAGCCTCCAACGCAGCGACTTCACTTGCGACCGGGAGTCTTTGGCTCAAAGAAAACGTCCTCGATGGCATTGGCTGGGCGCTGGCTAAGCGTGTCGTGTCTTCAATGGTAGCGAGTATGATTGATTGGATAAACTCTGGATTTCAAGGAAGTCCGGCTTTTGTACAAGACCTCAAAGGATTTTTACTGCAAGCAGCTGATGAGGCGATTGGGGAGTATATAGAGGACTTGGGTGGTGCAGGCTCCTTTATCTGTTCGCCCTTCAGATTGGATGTGCAAGTCTCGGTGGCCCTGCAATACGAGCGAGCACGCTCCAATGGGGGGGATGGACAGCCAGCCCCAACCTGTACACTCTCTGGAGTTATTAATAATATCGAAGGCTTCATTGGTGGCTCATTTGAAGAAGGAGGATGGCAAGACTGGTTCAAAATTAGTGCTACTCCTCAGACTTATACACCCTATGGAGCAGCTCTTTCGGCTGAGGCAGGTGCCCGGGCGCGCATCATCAATGCTCAAGGTCGTGAGATGGAGATACTAAAATTCGGTGATGGTTTCTTATCTGGAGAAATCTGTGAAGCAGTCCAAGGCCCAGGCACTACTCGCGAAGAATGTTTCATCTCCAAACCAGGAAAAATTATCCAAGAAGCTCTTTCGTTCAATCTTGATTCAGGTCGTCAATCGCTCATCTCTGCTGACGAAATCAACGAAGTGATAGCAGCGCTCCTTGGCCAACTAGCGAACACTGTCATGACCGGAGCCAACGGGCTACTTGGACTCTCTGAGGGCACCGGCTACACCTATAGTGGATTTGATGGGGGCTCATTCACTGAGCAGTTAGTGATAGACTCTGCTGAAGGATTTGATTATGGACAAGCGGGTACATTGATTGATGAGGGGCTAGCAGTACAAATAGAATACCGTGACCTGGCTATTGAGTACGAGAGAAGACTCGATGAGTACTCTGCAAATACCCTGAATACAGCCAGCCGAAGAGATGCTGCGAGAGCCGCTCGAGACGATGCGCGGGGAATAATCATTGAGACTATGGGAGCATTCCCGCCACCATTTACCCCAACAGTAGACAGCTTGATTGCCAGAGCTACCGCACTATCGACGTCATACAATAGTGACACAGCGACCGACCTTGACCGATTAGATACTATCCAAGCGTACACCGACCTTGACCTGTATACTGAAGCAGAACTAGAATCCTCAGCTACCAACTGGGAAACACTCATCCGATAATTATGCACTCACTCAAAAGAATTGTTAGCTACTCACCCTACCTACTGATTCTTTTAGTGGTGCTTCCGGTTGTTGCTGGAGCTTCATCAGACGGAATGCTCACCTCTGGTATCAAGTCGGTACTATGGATGTTTGTAAACAACATCTTTGGGTTCTTGATCGGAGCCGCCGGTGTTCTTCTGGACTTTGCGGTCAATGATTACGTAGTTGGATTTGGCGAGACGTGGGGTGTTGGAGGCACAGGCGTAGGAGGAGCTATCGATATGTCTTGGGTGATTGTCCGCGACGTCTTTAATATCACCTTTATCTTCGGCCTCGTCTGGCTGGGCTTCAAGATGATTCTCAATAGTGGTGACTCTAGTACCCGCAAGACCCTAATCACCTTAATTATCGCAGCGCTGTTGGTGAACTTTAGTTTATTTATCACTAAGTTTATTGTCGACTTTACCAATATTCTGGCGTCAGAGATTGCTGGAGCTTTTGTTTCTTCCCCTATTGAGGGGAGTACTGAGACGGGAGACGTACAAATATCAAGTGCCTTTATGCAGTTATTTGGACTCAGTGGAGTGTGGGACATTGATCCCACCCAGAACGAGGCAACTGCTGAGGCGGGGCAACAAACATTCATGTACATTTTTGGAACCGCCATTGTCTTTATGATTGGAGCGTTTTGTTTCGCAGCGGGCGGGATTATGCTTATCATTCGCTTTGCAGCGCTGTGTATCTACATGGTCTTCTCACCCCTGATGTTCTTGGGGATGGTGTTCCCGGGACTACAGAGCGTCAGTAGCAAGTACTGGAGTGGGTTCTTGGGACGAGCCTTCTTTGCGCCGGCTTACCTGATGCTCATTTATCTCGCCGCCTTTGTCATGGGAAGCTACAACGAATCCGTTACCGGTGCCAATGGCTTTAGAGAAACCTTTACTTCTAGTAATCCTGAGAGTGTGGCCCAGAGTATCGGACCCTTCTTTCTTACCAGCGTGTTTTTGATTGCTTCAGTAGTCGTAGCGAGCAAAATGAGTGCTGACGGTGCGAGTACCGCTATCAGTATGGGAAAGAATCTCAGTGGTCGCGCCCAGCGGGGAGTGAGAAACACAGCTATGTTCGCGCCACGAAGAGTCGCGAGAGCTGGTGCCGGAGCAAGTGCAAACGTCGCCAGGCGAATGGACAATCGTCTGCTGTCTTCTGATTCTAGATGGGCTAAAGCTGGCCGTGGCTCACTGGCGGCAGTTGGTCTCGATGCTCGTACTCGCAATAACATGATAGAAGGCGGCCGCAACGCCAAAATGGGCACTAAATACTCTTCAGCTGATAACGCCAAAAACAAACTAGACCAGCAAACTCGTATCAATAATGCTCAACAAGAACGTGAGCGGGACGAAACATATATTGGCAACATAAATGCGGCCAAGAATGGTACTACGGCTGAAATCCGAAAAAATGCGAGCAACAAATTAGCTGGAGCAATCGCCAAAATGTCTACGGAAGAATTACTCCGACTTAATATCGACCAACTACAGCACGGTGCGACAGCTTCCAAACTATCTGACACACAACTCAAAGCACTGGCTGAGTCTGGTAACTATGACAATGCAGAGATGAAGAAAATTAAAGAAGCGCGTGATGCAGGAACCTTTACAGAGACCTTCGCTGCACTGGAGAACACTGAAGCAGAAGTCAAAGATCTCAATGAAGCACTTGATGAGCTTGGCACAACTGTGCGCGGACTGTCTAATGATCGACTGCAAAGTATGGATGCTGACACTATTGCTGATGAGCGAGTGGCAACAAACCTTACCCATACACAAGTTGAATCCCTACAAAGCTCTGGCAAATTCTCTACTGGTCAAATCGAGAAGATTAAGAACAACCGTAATGCTGGATTTGAAAAAATTGCTTCACAAGGAAGCGTGCTCGATACAACAAAAGTCACTGCCGCCCAAAGTAGTGAATTTACTAAGAAACAACGAGAGAAGTTGGTCGGTCAAAACGCTCAGCAGACTGGTAATCTACCAGTGGCAGTGTTTAAGAGTCCTGATATGGTGCAACACCTAACTCCACAAGCACTCGAACAACGAATGAAGAATGGCGGGGTGAGCGAATCTGACAGAAAGGCTATTGAAGGTACAATCCAAACTCACATCAAGTCTTCAGATGAACGTGTCGGCAAAATGTGGAAGAAATGGTCAAACAATACTACTATCGGTTCTAACTTCTCATTCTAACTATGCCTAATTGGGAAACATTTCAAACAGCCTACCTAAGCGCCCCAGAGACCACCAAGGTACTCATCGACTCAGACAAAATCCCTGTGTGTGTACAGAAGCAGGTACAAGCCAAGACAATTGATGCAACTCTACAGTCTAAGGTTGTCTTATTGCTCTCTCATTATCAACTAGCCACACTCACAAAAGACGAAGTTATCGCTCAGTGTACACAGATAGGTATTCCCGGTGCCTCTGCAGTGTTCCAAGAGCTAGAGAGTTGTACTAAGAGCCCAATTCGACAAGAGTCTATTGCCTCAAGTGCACAGCCGGCAGAGGCTGCAGTGAATGAGACCCTGGAGTCTGAAATAGCCGAGACGGAAGCAGCACTCAACGCCATCCCGCAGATGCGCACCATGGCGCAAGATGCTCAGGAAACAACCGAGCATACCTCGTCACAGTCTGAGCTCCTGGAGAAGAGTAACCGTTGGACACCAAAGCAGTAATCCTAGGCTGGATTACCAAGCAGTTAGAGAAGTCTTCCATGTATAATAGGGAGGTATGCGGTTTGAAGTTCCTCAATTTATTGAAATAGAAGACAAAATCTTTGGCCCACTCACCTGGCGACAATTTGTGTACGTCGGTGGTGGAGTTGGAGCAGCAGTGGCGATGTTTATCGTGTTGCCATTTTTTCTCTTTATTCTCTTTGGGTTACCTTTAGCACTCATCTCAGCTGCTTTAGCCTTCTTTCCAGTTAACAATCGACCATTTTCATTCTTCTTGCAAGCTATCTACGACTACTTCCGTAGCAAGCGATTGTATCTCTGGCGCCAGAGATCAACTCATACGTATAGCACTTCACCACAGAAGACTATTTCTGACTTTGGTGCACCCAATGCTGGAGGAGCAAAGAAAAATGCTCCGGCCAAGAAGTCCATCACTTCTTTGGCCCGTCGTCTGGAGTTAGAAGCCTTACAAAAACCCCAATAGCCTATGCCAAATCCTAATTCAGCTACTCAAGACTTCGTCTCTATCCGAGACATCAAAGATAACGTCATCATCCAGAAAAATGGAGCGATGCGCATGGTGCTCTTGGCCTCGTCTATCAACTTCGCGCTCAAGTCTGTAGATGAGCAACGGGGGATTCTCTTGCAATTCCAGAACTTCTTGAACACCCTTGATTTTGACTTGCAGATATACATTCAATCAAGACGACTCAATATCGAACCATACCTTGAGCTTCTGCAAGGCCTCGAAGGCAAACAAGATAATGACTTGATGCGTATCCAGATTCGAGAATACATTGAATTCATTCGCACCTTTACCAAAGACATTGATGTGATGAGCAAGAACTTCTTTGTAGTTATTCCGTACTCTCCGATCAAGGTCGACTTCTCTAAAGGCATCACAGATTTATTCTCACCTAAAAAACGCTCCCAAAAAACTCCCAACGAAACTCAGTTTGAGGAGCACCGCATTCAGCTCGAGCAACGAGTCGGCCTAGTGACGGCTGGGTTGGCGCGGGTAGGGGTGCGCACTATCACCTTACAAAAGGACGATTTGGTCGAGTTGTACTATCACATTTATAACCCAGCTGACCTCACTGGCTCAGCACCGTTGGCTGAATAATATTATTACTATGGCACTTTTAGATTTTCTACAACCACAAGGTTCAGGCAACAAAAACGGCAAGAACGATGCGTTGAACAACACATTGCTCACGCTGTCAGATGTTATTGCACCATCTGCTATCAACATCAGTCCGCGGAACATCAACGTCAGTGGGGTATTGGCGCGAGTGTATTACGCTGTGTCATACCCGCGCTACCTCAGCGACGGCTGGATGGAGCCCGTACTCAACCTTTCCCAAGAGCTTGATGTGACTATCTACATTCACCCGACCGACACCAAAGAGATGCTCAAGAAGTTCCAGAAAAAAGTAGCTGAGGTACAGAGTCAGATTAATATCAAGGCTGAGCGTGGAGAAGTCCGTGACCCAGAGCTCGAAGCTGGATACCGCAACCTCGAAGACATGCGTGACCGCTTGCAACAAGGAGAGGAGAAGATGTTCGGTGTAGGATTTTATGTGTCTGTCTATGGTGAGAATGAGACTGAAATCAACAAAGCTGAAAACGACATCCGGGGGATTCTTGACTCACGATTGATCACTCTCAAGCCAGCCCTCTTTCAGCAAGAACAAGGATTCAAGAGTGTGATTCCACTGGCGAATGATGAGTTGGCAGTGAATAGCAAATTCAACTCAGAACCGCTATCGAGTTTTTTCCCATTCACCTCGTTTGACCTCACCTCAGACACCGGGATTCTCTACGGTATCAACCGCCACAACTCTAGCTTGGTACTCTTTGATAGATACAGTCTCACCAACTACAACTCAGTGACCTTTGCCACCTCTGGAGCCGGGAAGTCGTATGGCCTGAAGCTTGAGATTCTTCGCTCACTGATGTTTGGTACCGAAGTGATTGTAATTGACCCCGAGCACGAGTATGAATACCTGGCTGAAGCAACAGGTGGACGGTTCTTTAATATTTCTCTCTCTTCCAATCACCACGTCAACCCATTTGATCTGCCTGCTCCAGCCCAAGACGAAGATCCACGCGATGTACTGCGTTCACACGTGATTGAGTTGGTCGGTCTCTTCCGATTGATGCTTGGTGGTCTCACGGCTGAAGAAGAAACCGTCATCGATATCGCCATCCAAGAAACCTACGCGCTCAAGGACATTACTGGCGACACGAACTTCGCTGAGCAAGAACCACCACTCTTGGCTGACTTCGAGATGGTGCTGGCTGGGATGGAAGGCAGTGCATCGCTTATCACTCGACTCCAGAAGTACACCGCTGGTACCTGGGCTGGCTTCATGAACGAACCAACCAACGTCGACATCAATCAGAAGTTCGTCGTGTTCTCACTACGTGACATGGAAGACGAGCTCAAGACCATCGCAATGTACATCATCACAAACTTCATCTGGGGCAGTGTACGTAGACGCCTAGCCAAGCGACTCTTAGTGATTGATGAGGCGTGGTGGATGATGAAGAGTGACGACACCGCATCGTTCTTATTCCAGATGGCCAAACGCGGTCGTAAGTACTACCTGGGCATCGCGACTATCACCCAAGACGTGGATGATTTTTTGCGCTCACCCTATGGAGTACCGATGATCACGAACTCCTCTATCCAGCTCTTGATGAAGCAGTCGCCCACAGCGATTGATAATATCCAAAAAACTTTTAACCTAACAGACGAGGAGAAATTCCTTCTGCTCGAGTCGAGTGTCGGAGAAGGAATCTTCTTCGCTGGAATGAAACACGTCGCCATCAAAATCATCGCGTCATATACCGAAGACCAAATCATCACCTCAGACCCCTCACAAATTCTCCAAATCAAAAAAGCCCGCGAAGAGTTGCAAGCATCACGCGGGTAGATAGTGAGAGAGGAGAGAGAATTAGGTCGTTCTTCCTTACCCCTACATTCTTCACGTGCTTGGATGTTCACCGACTATAGTGAGCGTGTTTCCCCCGCAGATGTTCAGAATGTAGGGCTAAGAAATCACTCAGGCGACACTACTTGGGGGAGCTTGGACTGACCCTATAGTATACTAAAATCATTATGGCGGGACCGGATCCAATTGATGCACAAAAAAGAAAGTCATACACCAGTGACCCACGGACCCTTCAGCCCTCAACTGGTGGGGTAAAGGTTCGTGACGTCAAAACTGAAAGTACGTATGACCCTAAGCGGAGACGTGGTGGTGTCTCAGCCCGCGCAGCGAGTGCTACCGGGCGAGGGATGGAGGTGGTCGGGGAGAAGCTGAAGCGTGGCGCTGACGCGAATCAGACTTCGGGAGTGCGCTCTGTTGCAACTGAGCAGTACCAAAGTGCTGGTCAGCGCATCGCTCGTACTGGTAAGTCAATGAGGTTGGCTGGTCAAAGAGTCCGGGGGCGCAAAAAAATAACCGCCAGTAGGGTGGCGGGGAAGGTGGTTGGACGTTCAGTCACACTTGGTATCTGGTCCTGGGGATTCTTCATCTGGTTCTGGTTCCAGTTGCCGATTACGATTTTGTCGATTGTGTTTATGGCACTTTTCGAGGCACTTCACCAACTTTTTGTTTCACTAACAGTGAGCGCAGCTGATGACGGTATATTAACCATAGCCTTAAAATATGCGGGTAGTGTTATTGCTAATACTTTAACTTCTGTTTTAAAGGTAGTTAATTATATATTAGCTAAGTTATTTGGATTTGATTTAGACACCATTAATCCAGCTAATTTATTTATGATTACTCACGTACTAGTAGTCCTGGTTGGCTGGGGAATGCTCCTCGCTATTGGTATCATCTACACCATGACAGGTCAAAAAGCTTTTTCTGGTCGAGGGGCAGCTGGCAAAAATGCCATGTTCATGCTGGCATTTGTTGGATATGCGATTCCCATCGTGAATCTTCTGCCTTTATTTTTCTTTTGGACTCTAATGGTGTTAAAGAATCCAAGGTAATAAAAAACAGGCCCCGTATTTATTATGGGGCCTGTACTGTTTTCATCCGAACGCGAACGTGGCACCAATTGGCACCATGGTTTCTGGGGTGACTTCTTCACCCCAACCGTTTTTTTGTCTGATGCGCTCGATACTTGTGTTCATGTCGTCGATGAGCAACTGAATCGGAAACGAACCACTCGCTTCGTTTGCTGTTATACATGATGAATTCATCCATCCATTGTCGATGCATCTCTGCTTCGACACCTCAAACGGGTCAGTCTGACCAGTCACGAGGTTCACCAGTGTTTCTTGCGCCATGCTCGGCGCTGCCACCCCCGAAGTGAGGGCAAGAGCCGTTGCACCTGCGATGCATAGTGATGTAAACGTTGTCATTGAAAACC
>Ga0209309_10000790_pt1 | contig 34216 bp, 27 predicted proteins | sample COGITO_mtgs_1204_2_FD_184807 | JGI IMG/M metagenome (GOLD analysis project Ga0209309, IMG submission 184807) | Pelagic marine microbial communities from North Sea - COGITO_mtgs_120412 (SPAdes) (version 2) | ecosystem: Environmental > Aquatic > Marine > Epipelagic ... | reverse complement strand
TGGTTTGACATGGTACCTATTTGAATTGTAGACATATTATAGGTTTGGGCGTACGGACTTGTGTTGTAAGAAATAAGATGAAATCTAACACGTTTGTTTGCATCAATATCATTTATTTGCCTGGATACAAGATAGAAATCATCAGCTTCTGACTGATAATTTTCGTAATTATTGGAAAATTTAATAAATCGGTTTCCTGAAACAGGCATAAGAACATAGTTAATCGAACTGTTAACCGTGAAATTTTGAACTGGAATTATATTAGTGAGATCATTTGACAAAACGGTAGACCAACAAGGACTAAGGACGTTTCCAAACTCAAAAGACTCAAAATAATAGGCACTTGCTGGCGTACATGAGGTTGTGAATGTGAGCGACGCTGTCCACTCCGAAAACAAGGCATCATCATCGCATTTCGCTCTAAGTTTCACGGTGTATTCTGTACCTTCGAGAAGATTATCAATTGTGAATAGTTGCGAAGATGCCATTAGAGTTGTTTCTGAATTTGTTTGGCCTACTTGCTCATACTCCAACTCCCATTCGGTTTCAATACCAGAACCTGCCCATGACAAATCTACAGCATTGTCTGCGACCGCCACTACTTCAAAATTTGTGGGCGCGGTGCAATTAACAGATTGTAGGTATGAAAAATCGTCGATATAAACTTGGCTACCTGTTGAAGAACTTCTTTTTTGTCTAAATGCTATATACTTGTCCACACCATTGTAATTTGATAAATACACGATGCGTTTTTCCCAATTGGAAGCAGGTACATTTCCAGAGATGGTTTCCAATAACTCAAAAGAACCACCATCGTTTGGGTCACTCATCGTACCCACTTGTAACCCTCCGCTGTAATCGCTGATATAAAATTCTACTTTTTTATCTGAAGTTAAATCGGTAAAGATTGGCGAAACCATTAGTGTAACATTACTGTTATAAAAGGAAGTGTCAGTCAAATTAGCAGCATATCCTGAATCTCCATTATAAATAGTATTAGACATTGAGAAACTCGTACTGGATGTATTAGAAGGATATTCAAAAGCGGTCCAACACAAATCAATACTTGTACTGTTAAAATCATAGTTATAACCCGTTGTATAGGATTCACCACAACCCATATCTACAGTTAATTTAGTGGACCAATCACTAAATTGATTGGTATTACAAATAGATCTTATATAAATATCATAACTGGTTTCCAGTAATAATCCTGAAAGCTCAAAAGGATTTGTGCTAGATTGAAGCACAGTACCTTGACCTTGCCAAAACCCTGATTCTCCATATTCAATTTCCCATTGTGTTGCGCTAGTGGTGTCTTGCCATGATAAGTTTATATTGCCATTCGCTACCAAATCATTTGAAAGTTCTGTTGGAGTTTCGCAAGTTGGTGTAATAGAATATTCAAACTGATCTAAATATAGGACTTCATAAATATTTGAAGCATCTCCAACCAGCTCCATTTTAAACGCAACATATCTATCTACCCCGGTGTAATCATCTAAATTAACCGTGAATTGTTTCCATTCGCGATACAGCATATCAGAATTTAAAATTGTGGTATGCGCTGTGAATGTTGTTTCATCTTCAGGATTTGACATCGTACCTACAATGAGGTTTGCATCTAAGTATCTAGAATGAAGCCAAAATTTAACTCTATTATTTGGAGCGCCTAAATCGCTCAACTCTGGGGATATAAGATACAGGTTATCTTCTATAGAATAGTCTGTAAAACGAACACTGTATCCAGAATCAAATACTTTATAATTAGTTGAGGTGGTTACCTCTTCGGCATTGGTTGCTCCGGTTGGCATAGCAGGAATGGTTGTCCAGCAATTGGCCATTTGCACTGCGTCAAAATTTTGCGTGTAATCTACTGTAATTGGACCACAGGCAGTAGTTAATTCGTAAATTGGTACCCATTCACTTGAATCATTTGAGGAACATACAGATCTCAAGAAGAAATCATAAGTTGTATCTGCAATCAAATTACCAACAGTGGTTGAGGTGGTGTTAGATGTAACTACCGTTCCAGTGCCAAGCGTGAATCCTGTTTCGCCATATTCTATTTCCCAGTTGCTGCTTGATGTTAAGTCCGTCCAATTGAAATTTACTTGCGTGTCTGCTATCGTATTAGCTTCAAAATTAATTGGTTCTGTACACGATGGAATGTTTTGATATGAAAAATCATCAATAGATATTCTTGAATTACTTCCCGTAAAATCTTGTCTGATCGCAATAAACCGGTCATTTCCCGAATAGGTATCAAGATTAACAATTACTGGCACCCAAACATCTATAGGGAATTGAGACGCATCAATTGTTTGATATTCGGTAAACGTGGCGTCATCATTTTGGTGTTGCATCGTACCAATCGTCAATCCTGAAAGTCCATCAAAACTATTAACCCAGAGCTTTACGCGCTTATTATTAGATATCTCAATGAGCTCGGGTGTTACAATAGTACTTCCTTGATTGTTAAATGCTCTTAGTTCTATATTTTTTTGAGAAGCAGGATTATTTCCTCCATTATAGTTGTTTACAATTCCAAATTTTTCCCAACATTGATTAAAATCTGCTAGAGAAGCATCATCAAAACTATAATTGTAATCCACTGGTCTAGCTTCACACAAGGTTCTAAACGTGCCATTAAATGACCAACCACTTCCTTCAGCACCATCACAATTTGATTGTACATAGAAATCATAAGAAGTGCTTGAGGCTAACTGACTTATTAAAAAGGGTTTAGAGGTTGCAGTTACAATAGTGCCAGTGCCTTGCTCAAATCCTGCAGGACCGTATTCAATATCCCAATTTGTTGGAGCGCCATAGTCTTCCCAATCGAGAAGCGCTTCCGAAGCAAAAACTTCAGCACTTAATTGGTATGCTTCAGTACAGCTAGGAGAATTTTCATAGCTAAAGTCGTCTAATGTACCAACACCAGAGCCATTTATTCTAAATGCAATATGACTAGCACTTCCAACATAATTGGCAAAATCAATTTTAAAATTTCGCCAGGTACCTCCATTGCCATCTGAGACATTTAAGGATTGATAGGTTTCAAATGTTGATAAATCAGTAGGATCTACAATTGTCCCTATTTCCAAATTATTGAGCTCTCCAGATGATAACCAGAATGAAATTCGTTTTGATGCATCAAACCCTTCAAGTTCAGGAGAAATGAAATAGGCATCACCAGATCCATTTGCGCGCATTCTAACTGAAGTGTTGCCTGAATACTAATAACTGATACTTTTAACGTGATAATAGGACGAATTACTGTTTGCCGGAAAAGCTGTCCAGCAAGGCGCTATAAATGGTACCGGGAAATTTTCAAAACCATCGGTAAAACCAGTAGAAACGGGGTCGCAATCTTCAGCACTGCAAATTTCAGTAAAAAAACTAGTGGAAGGTTTAATAAAATTGGCATTGGCATACGAAACGTCGTCCACACAAATTGCGTTTAAAGCGGTAGCATTATCAATTTGAAAGTTCGTAAAAATAGTATTATTGCCATTTTTGGCATTTACGCTTTGCAATTGATTTCCGCTTAAATCTAGCCAAACTAGGTTGGGATTATTTGTAACATCCACTTCAGATACCAATAAATTATCTAAGGTTAAATATGCCAAACTCGCATTACTGCTTACATCAACGTTTGTAATATTATTTTGAGCTACGTATAAATTGTACAATTCTGAATTATTACTCACATCCAAACTAGTCAAGTTTAAAGACCTCAAATACAAGAAACTCAAATTTGACATAGAAGACACATCTATAGTAGTTTGGTTTGAATACCACAACGAGATAGCCTCAAGCAACTGATTATTCGAAAAGTCAACATTCTGAAGGTCATAACAGTAGGTTGCTGAAAAATCTATGAGATTCGCATTGCTACTGAGGTCTATAGTTTCAATGGGATTAAAGTTTAACTTTAAGTCTTTTAAGGCAACATTTGAGGACAAGTCCAAATTGGTTATTGCATTGGCTGCCAAATTCAAAACCTCAAGATCAACGTTGGTTGTTGTATTTAAGGTGACCAAATCGTTACCATTTATAACCAGTTGCTTAAGGTTCAAGTTTTGTGTGATATCAATTGTTTGTAATAAGTTTGCAGCACAATTTAATTTCTCTAGCGCATTGAGACTCCCAAGATCCAGTAGATCAATTGAATTGTTATTACAGACCAATTCGTTTAAATTAACAAACGCTTCGATACCCGTAAGATCTCCAATACCAAGATTTTGAACATCTAAAATAGTATTGAAATTTTGAGCTTCCTGCACTTGGATTTCTCCATCACTGTTGCTATCTATAATGGGATCATGATTTAACAACGCCGATTTGAAAACTGCATCGGGGATCTCTACAATTTGGGCAGATATTGAATTTAAGGTAAAAATCAGTGTTAGGATTAGGTAAAATTTCTTCATATTGGCTTTGGTTTGAGACAAATGTAAGAATTCTAGTCCTTTTTGTGGTGAAACATTTTAAGTTGCAAAATTATATACACTCCTTCAACATCCCTATAAGATCTTCCTCTTTAAAAAACAGGCTTGTTCCTTTATGATATTATATTGTTGCTAAAATTTTGTAGACATACATTTTTAAAAATATCTTCGGAAATTGTATAATTAATACTAGTATAACTATCTAAAATAATGAGCACCAAGTAATACCATACATCGAAAAATAATTCCCATATCATCCCATTGTAACATGATCAATCACCGCATCCAAATCGTGATGCGTCGCGAGCCCGGTTAACCAGCTGGCTGTGTCGCCATGATCTAAAAAGGAATTTAAAGCTTCCGTAACCTGTTGTTTTTGCGTTGCTGGCAGTTGCGCGATCACCGCCTCTAGATTATCGAGTAAGGCTATTGGGGATGCCTTATCCTCAGTCAACTTAAAGGCAATTTTACCCGTAAGGTCCAAAAATTTGATATAATTAGTCTTGGTTGTTATAGGTGTCGCAATTTGTAGGCGACTAAAAACCTCCTCGATATAAGATCTCGTTTGTCTCCCCCAAATCCCATCAATAATGACGGGTTTTTCATAAATATAGCGCAAGGACATTTGAACAAACAGGGTTTCAGATTTAGAACCTTTATTATAATCCACTACCACACTGGTATCAATATGCCAATGATCGTGGTGGTTGGGGTATAAATTGTTAAGTACAATTCCAAAATGTTTCCGAAGAAAACATTCAATACCAATGTACAATTCCTTTTGATGGATAAAATTGGACGTGACCAAACTGTTGTCCTTCCAAAAAATAGCATCAATATCAAAAGCCTTCCCGTGACCGTGCATGCCTGGTTTGTTCACTAAAATTCCCGCGGTGGTGATAATTTCAGGTTTTCCTAAAGGGCAATTCAAAAACACCTCTTCAAAGGCAGCTTCCAAGGTTTTCAAAAATTGGGCATCTATTTTAAATTGACGTTGCTCACCTCGGGTTCCGTAGGGGTGATTGGTAAGTCGCGCATAATGGAGCGGAATCCCATTAATAGTGTTGATGGTTTTCATTTAAAAAATGGATTAGAGATTAAAAACTATAACTATTGGTGTGGGGAAGGCATGAAAATTACAAAAATTTTATCAATTGTCATCTGGAAATTAACGAGTTACATATAAAAAATTGAATTGAAATCACTTTTATAAAATTCTATATCTTTAATCCGTAAAAAAACAAACCATGACCTTGACCAAACGCATTGGGCTCTTGTTGGGCCCCTTATTGTTCCTTCTGATTTTAGTTTTGTTTAAGCCCGAAGGTCTTTCCGTAGCAGGAAAAGCAGTGATGGCCTCTACCGCATGGATTGCAGTTTGGTGGATCACCGAGGCCATCCCCATCGCCATCACAGCCTTATTGCCCATTATACTCTTTCCGCTAACTGGCGGTCTGGATCTCGCTACAACCACCGGTGCTTTTGGGCATAAATATGTGTTTCTTTATTTGGGCGGTTTCATCATCGCGATCGCCATTGAAAAATGGAACCTTCACAGACGCATTGCGCTCAATATCATTAACCTTATTGGCAGTGATGTGCGGAAGATTATCTTGGGATTTATGGTCGCCACCGCTTTTTTATCGATGTGGATTTCCAACACTGCCACTTCGGTCATGATGTTGCCCATTGGCATTGCAATTATCAAACAATTAAAGGATAATCCCAATACTACCGAGGATGAAAATGAAATTTTTGGCAAGGCTCTCATGCTTGCGATTGCCTATAGTGCCTCCATTGGCGGAATAGCCACCCTTATTGGTACCCCACCAAACTTGGTGTTGGCTGGGGTGATTCATGACATTTATGCTTATGAAATCACTTTTTTGCAATGGTTCATGTTTGGGTTTCCCATCTCGGTCGTGCTACTCGTCATCTGTTGGAAATACCTCACCGACGTCGCCTTTACATTTAAACAGAAAACTTTTCCTGGCGGAAAACAAGAAATCAACCGGCTCTTACAAGCCTTGGGAAAAATTAGCCATGAAGAGAAGCTGGTCGCGATTATATTTGGGATTACCGCATTCTGCTGGATTACGAGATCCTTTTTATTACAAGGCATCTTACCCGCCTTAGACGATACTATCATTGCAGTGTTTTTTGCGGTAGTTTTATTCTTGATTCCTTCTAAAGATAAAAAGGAACGCTTGATCAATTGGGAGGAAGCAGTAAAGTTACCCTGGGGCATTATTCTATTATTTGGAGGCGGAATGGCATTGGCCCAAGGTTTTGAATCTAGCGGACTCGCAGCTTGGATTGGAAGTCAAATGACACTGTTTGCAGGCGTTACAACTATAATATTGATCTTTTTACTTATTGCAGCTGTCAATTTTTTAACTGAAATCACCTCGAATTTAGCAACCACCGCAATGCTCTTGCCCGTATTGGCCCCCATGGCGATTACCGTAGACATTCACCCGTTTATACTTATGGTGGGAGCTTCGGTTGCAGCGTCTTGTGCATTTATGTTGCCCGTGGCAACGCCACCAAATGCGGTAGTGTTTGGGTCTGGTTATTTGAGAATTCCAGATATGGTAAGCAAGGGCATTGTGATGAATATCATTTCCATCATCGTGTTGACCTTATTTGTTTACTTTTTACTGCCCGAACTTTGGGATATTGCGGTAAAGGGGTTTCCGGAGGGATTTAAACCGTAGTCATGGCGATTCTACTCGATTGTAAACCCGTACACCGTTCTATTCTCATAGGTTTCGCTGGGCAACAATAAGCTCGACGGAAAATGTATTTGATTGGGGGCATCGGGATAGTTCTGGGCTTCAAAACAAATTGCAGGATATTCTCCATAAGACAAACCCTCCTTAAACGGTAAATGACTGAACGCCTTTGGTGTAAACACGATTAAGGCCGGTTGATTGGTGCTTACGGTCATTTTGAGGCCTGTGTCTTCGGAAATGAGCGTGGCTGAATCTTTTTCCGCAGTAAGAATGAAGGTATCGTCATAACCGGAAAAATCCTCGCGTCCCAACTTCGAAAATTGTTGACGGTCCATTTTTGTGCCTTTTGAATAGATTTCAACTCCCGTGGGGATGGTATGGGCATCCACTTCCAGATACCTATTGCTTTGGATTTGAAGGTGATGGTTTAATACCGATCCCTTTCCATTGAGATTAAAATAGGCGTGATTGGTTAAATTTACATGCGTGGGCTTGTCTGTAGAGGCTTTGTAAGTAATGATTAGCTCATTCTCATTTGTAAGTTGATAGGTTACGCTAAGCTTTAAATTGCCCGGGTAGCCCTCTTCACCATCCTTACTTTGATACGTCAAGGTAATGATGGGATTTTCATCACGAACCACCTCGTCAAAATGCCAATAGCGCTTATCAAAACCATTGAAACCACCATGCAAATGCTCACCATTATGCTGGCTAAGTTCATAAAACCTATCTTCAATAGTAAACCCACCGTTTGAAATGCGCCCAGCATATCTCCCTATAGAACTCCCCAAACAGCGATTTTGACTCAAATAATCGTCTTTAAGATAATCTAAAGGTGAAGACAAGCCCACCACGACCTCGGTTAAAGTATCCGATTTGTTTGGCACTTTCAAACTCAAGATGGTAGCCCCAAAATTGGACACATGGAGTTCCATTCCGTTTTTGTTGGCGATGATTGCAGTTTTTAATGTGGCCATTTCTTTGAGTGTTTAAAGCACGGAATTCACAAATTCCAAAGCCCGTTTTTCATTATAATATAGATTGTTCTTTAAAATAAATCCCACATGACCGCCATAATTAGGCATTTCCAAATAGAGCTGTTCATTCTGTTTGGCTGCTTTTACGGGGTAACATCCGGATGATAAAAAGGAGTCGTTCAAGGCATTTATAATAAGCGTGGGCACCTTAATATTTTCGAGAAATTGCAAGCTACTGCATTTCGCATAATACTCTGCGGCATCATTAAATCCATGAGCTTTCGAACTGTAAAACTCGTCAAACTCCCTTAAAGTTTTTATTTGCATAAGATCTTCATCTTTCAGTTTATCAGGGAATTGGACTTGTTTTAATTTCAACTTATCGAGTAGGTGTTTTCTAAACCGAATGGCGAAGGCTCGATTCTTCATTTTATGCAATTCGGTAGCTGAACCGTCCAAATCCATAGGGACGGAAATTGCAATGGCAGCTTTGATTTGTTTCGGAATTAACCGATCCTCACCCAAATATTTTAGCGTGATATTACCGCCAAGACTCACGCCTTTAATAATGATGTTTGCATATTTTTTTTGCTGAATGCAATGCTGTACCACATCATCCAAATCATCGGTAGCACCAGAATGGTAACTTCTATAAAACCGATTGTCCTCACCGCTGCAACCTCTAAAATTAACGCACACCGCATCCATTCCGTTGGCATTGAATAATTTGGCAACCCCAGTAACGTATGGGCGCTGCGCGTGGCCTTCCAACCCGTGCAGGAGAATAATCACCGTATCTGAAGCCTCTTTTGCATAACTCCAGTCCAAATCCAAAAAATCATGGTCACGCGTATCTATGCGCTCTCGTTGTTGTTTTAAAGGAACTTTACGTACCAAGCCCGAGTAAACGGTCGCTAAAAATCCGTTTTTAAATTGAAACGGTGGCTTGTAGGTTGATTCTAATAGTGGCATGTTTTGAGTTTTCGGTATGCGGTTGGCAGTTTTCAGTAAACACTGATCATTTTCAGTAGCAGTTCAAATTTAATTCGTATTGACAATTGCATCCGCAGCAAAATTAATCTTCGAGAACGCTAAACTCAATAGACGAATCGTTGTAAACCTTATGGGTTTGCTTTTGAAAATCGGCTTCTTTGGCCTCAAAAATATTATCAATATAGGTTTGCGGATTCACATCGATATATGGAAAAAACGTGCTCTGTACTTGCACCTGAATCTTATGTCCTTTTTTGAAGGTGTGAAATACATCTTGCAGTTTGATGTTGACCGCAGTTTTTTGGTTGGGCACAAAAGGCTCAGGCTTGCTCATGCTGTTTCTAAAGCGACCACGCATTACTTCACTTCTAAGCATCATATGGTAATTGCTCAACTTTAAATGGTCTTGTACATCGCTTGTCGTTTCAGTATCGGCAGGAAAAACATCAATAACCTTAACAATCCAATCGGCTGCGGTGCCCGTGGTAGACACGTTTAATTTGGCGAGAATGTCGCCAGCCATGGTGATGTCTTTTTCTAAAACTTCCGTTTCAAAGACCAACACGTCTGGGCGTCGCGCAGCAAACCGTTGATCGTCTGTCATAAATTTTCTGGGGGTAAATACCACCTTGATATCTTCGGAATAAGGCACCGGTTTTTTAGGATCACTCACAAAGTCGGATGTGGCGATCATCCGATTGGCCTTTTGGATCAAATTCTCATAAGGTTGCAGGTAATACCTCTGTTTTGTCACCTGTTTTGCGGGCCACTCCTCAAAAGATTCCCATTGTTTTGTTCCTGTATTGAACATTCTGGCTTCAGCCAATTTAGAATCTCCTTCACCTTTTAAATGGTGGTTAAAGAATTTGGTCTCAATCTCCTTCTGAAAATAATCGGAAATACTATCACCAAAATAAATGTTTCCAATTACTTGACGGTCCGCTTCGCGCGCCCAATCTCCATGGCTCCATGGGCCAAAAACCATCGTATTTTCATTGGTACTATTGGCTTCTATGGTTTTATAAGTGGTAAAAGGTCCGTATAAATCTTCAGCATCAAAGAGTCCGCCCACCACCAAGGTTGCCGGCTTGATGTTTTTTAAATGCTGAATAATGCCTCTGCGCTGCCAAAAGGCATCATAGTTGGGATGCGCTTGAATTTGGTTCCAAAACACATTATCCTCGCCATAATATTTACTAAGATTACTCAAAGGTTCTGCATCCAAGAAGAATTGGTATTGATCTTCGGTACCAATATCTGGAAAATTATACCAGGCCTCTTGTGTAGGTTGATCTTTCATATACCCAAATACCGAGGTTGCTCGCCAATAACTCAATAAAAAGGCACCATTGTGAATAAAATCATCAAAAAAGAAATCGGCAATACAGGCCTGGGGCGAGACTGCTTTTAATGCAGGATGATCGGACAACAACGCATAAGTGGCATAAAATCCTGGGTAAGAAATCCCCCAAGCTCCCACCTTACCATTGGTATTGGCCACGTTATTTACCAGCCATTCAATAGTATCATACGTATCGCTGGCTTCGTCAATTTCATTTCCTTTTTTATTAGGAATATAAGCACGCATATTGTCGTAAACGCCCTCACTGTTCCAACGACCGCGCACATCTTGATAAACAATGATGTTTCCTTCTTCCATAAGATATTGGTTGGGACCAATTTTTGAACGAAATTCATTCTCCCCGTAAGGTTTACAGCTATAAGGTGTGCGCATCATGAGCATGGGGTAACTTATGGAAGTATCTTTGGGCGAATAAATGGTGGTGTGCAACTGGATGCCATCACGCATCTTAATCATGACTTCTTGTTTGGTGTAATGCGCTGCGACCTGATAGATTTCACTTTCTGCTGGTACGGTTTCCTGGGCGAAAACCGGTGTACTTAGAATCATAAACGTAACAACGAGACACTGGATAAATTTCATAAGGCTGTAATTAGACTTTAAAGGTATGCAAAATTCTAGTTTGGAGGACGCAAACATCAATCGATCTCGAGCGCGGTAAACTGAAATGTCTTGCCATTAAATAAACCTTTATCACTTAATTTTAAAGACGGAATTACCAAAAGTGCCATAAAAGACAGCGTCATGTAAGGCGCATTTAAAGTACTGCCAAAGTGCTTTGCCATGAGATCCAGTTCGGCATACTGTTTTCCTATGGTGGCACCGTCCTTATCGCTCATAATCCCAGCGACTGGCAAGGATACAATTTTTTCTTCGGAAGTATTTACTGCACAAATACCACCTTTATTTTCAATGATGAGATTTACCGCTTTACATAATAGGTCATCGGTAACGCCAACTGCGATGATGTTGTGGGAATCGTGACCCACCGAGGAAGCAATGGCACCTTCTTTTAATCCAAAATTCTTAATAAACGCCACTGCTGGAGCGTCGTCGTTATAACGGTTTACAACTGCCATTTTTAAGATATCCGTTTCAGTGTTGGAAACAAGGTTTCCATTTTCAATGGTTGCTCTTTCCTTAATTTCATTGGTGACCAACTGTCCTTCGTTGGCTTCAATCACTCGTATGTGCTTGGCTTCCGAAGGAATTCTAAAATCTGAAACTGATTTTAAAGTTGTATTAAAATTATTGAGGTTCTCAAAAGGAATGGATTTGAGATGCGATACCCCGTTCGCACTCACCAATTCGCCATTGATATAGGTTTGAAGCACTTTAAAATCGCTTAAATCCTTAACAACTATACAGTCCGCAGCATCACCAACTTCCAAAAGGCCCACCTCAAGATTATAATGCGCTACCGGATTGATGCAGGCTACCTGTAACACCTTAAAAACATCGATGCCCTTGGCAACCGCCCTGCTACAAAGTTTATTAATATGATCTACAATTAAATCGTCGGGATGCTTATCATCACTACAAAACATCATATTCTCGTAATGTTCGGGCAAGAGATTGATAAGTGCTTCAAAATTTTTGGCTGCACTCCCCTCTCTAATAAGGATTTTCATGCCTTTTTGCAGCTTTTCCAAACCTTCTTCATAGGTAAAACACTCATGATCTGTAGAAATGCCAGCAGCGATGTACTTTGTAATGTCATCCCCAACAACGCCAGGTGCATGACCATCGATAGGTTTTTTATAATGCTTGGCCCATGCCAATTTTTTTAGCACCTCTTCATCATCAAACAAAACACCAGGATAATTCATCATTTCCGCAAGGTATTTAATGTCCGGATTTGCCAAAAGCGATTTAATGCCCTCGGAATCGATTACCGCGCCTGCCGATTCAAAAGTTGTGGCAGGCACACAGGAAGGTGCTCCAAAATTGAACTTAAACGGTGTTTGCTTCCCGTTTTCGATCATGAAATTAACCCCTTCAATACCAAGCACGTTCGCAATTTCATGAGGGTCTGAAACGGTGGCTACCGTACCATGGTTTACCGCAATTCTTGCAAATTCACTGGGCACCAGCATAGAACTTTCAATATGAATGTGCGCATCTATAAACCCCGGAAGAATATAATCTTCCACCTCATGTTCCTGCGCCTCAATTGCAGCGATTTTTCCGTTCTTAATAATGACTTGTCCCTTAAGGATGCGTCTGTTTTTAATATCTACAATTTGGCCTTGTAATTTTTGCATAAGTATCAATCTTCTACCATCCCTTAAAATCGGAGGCAGTCTTTTTTATAATAAGGTGATTTTTAAAATGGATCGTGTGGTAGAGCTCACTTTAAAGCGATCATCAGCTCTTCTCCCCAAAACCCAAACTATTTGATTTTCAGAACACAAAACCCAAACCCGTTCTTTTTCGATTAGGGAGAGTTTTTCATCCTTAAAGTATTTGCTCAGTTTTTTCTTGCCCTTCATTCCCAGCGGATAAAACACATCTCCTTCTTGCCATTTCCTTAGTGTTAAGGGAAATTTCAACGCGTCACGATCTACAAATACCACATTGGTTCGTTTCCCGAAAATGGCGTCTGCTTCATCAAAAAACAAGGTGCCCATGGGCGTTTTTAGTTTAGCGTCAGTTGCTTTTACTTCTAAAAAATCGTCAATCGCTTGGTTTGCTGAAGGCTCTATTTTTGTTAAAATGAGATGTTCCCGATCTTTCAATAAGCGGTGCGTTTTAGAAAACACTTGTTTTCCAGATTGCGCCTCTAGCAAATCGTGAACATCGTTCCATTCTGAAAAGCCATAATCCTTAAATAATTGATAGAGATAGGTCTTGGGCTGCTTGAGTTTTTTCAATTCTGAAATGCGATAGGTTGTCACGCCTTTTTCAGAGGATGCTATGGAACGTGCTGAAAGGTCTCGAATAGTATCGTCTATAATGTCCGCAGATTCCTTAAGATGTGCTATGGTAGTTTTAAAATTCTCAAGCACATGAGGATTTATGGCTTTCAAGGTCGGGATCACGTCATGGCGCAATTTATTCCGAAGGTACTTTTTAGAAGCATTACTGCTATCTTCTTGCCAATGGATAGCATTTTTAAGAGCAAAGGCCTCAAGCGCTTCACGAGCAAAGGGCAACAAGGGCCTTACCAATTTATCGTTAATTTCAGGGATTCCCGTTAAGCCCTTTAAGCCAGTACCTCTCGTAAGGTTGATTAAAAGCGTCTCCAAATTATCATCGGCATGGTGTGCGGTTAATATATAGTCAAAACCCAACTGGTTCGCTAGGTCATAAAACCATTCGTAACGTAAGGTCCTGGCTGCTATTTGAATGGAAATCTTGTTGTGGAGTGCATAAGCTTCCGTGTCAAAAGTCTCTATAAAAACTTCGAGGTCTAGATCCTCCGCCAAATCAAGTACAAAGGCTTCGTCGCTGTCACTCTCACTTCCACGAAGCTTAAAATTACAATGCGCCAGCGAAACATTAAGTTTTAATTTTTGACACAAATGGGTAAGCACAACGCTGTCCAAGCCCCCAGAAATGGCAAGGAGCAGCTTGCTTTTCTTAAGAAAATCGAGATTTTGGCTGATATGTGAATCGAAGGTTTTAAGCACTTACCAAAAATAGTGTATTCGCAGTTTTTTTTACACCTACACGACTAAATGTTTGGAGATATTATACCATCTCGTTAAGCGGTTCGCAATTTGAGACCTAAATTTGGACCCTAAGTTATAATGCCCAAGCGACTGCAACTACAGGCTTAAAGCTGAAAACTACAACCTAGCCCTCCAATACCTCACGCATCGCCTTGGCCTTTAGCAAACATTCTTCATATTCCCGCAGCGGGTCGCTCTTCGCGGTTATGGCGCCACCAACGGAATACGACACATAATGCTTCCGGGCATTGTACAAAATACTGCGAATGACCACATTAAAATCGAAATCATTATCTGGAGATATATATCCCAGCGCGCCAGAATAGAGTCCGCGCTTGCTCTCCTCCAACTTATCAATGATTTGCATCGCAGAAATTTTTGGCGCTCCCGTCATGCTGCCCATCGGGAAGGTGGTTTTTAAAATATCAACGGGATTCACGCTTTCTTCCACCTCTGAAGTGACCGTAGAAATCATTTGATGCACTTGGTCAAAGGTGTACACTTTACAAAGTTCCTCTACCGCTACCGTGCCCTTTTTAGCAGTTTTGGCCAAATCGTTGCGCACCAAATCTACAATCATGATGTTTTCGCTACGTTCTTTTTGGTCTTCGGACAGCTGTTGGATCAAAATTTTATCCTCGGAAGGACTTGCAGCCCGTTTGGAAGTTCCTTTAATGGGTTGCGAAATAATCTTTTGCTTGTCCTTTTTGAGATAGCGTTCTGGCGACGCCGACAGCAAATAGTTATCATAAGATTTAAAAAAGCAGGCAAAAGGCGGTCTGGAAATCTCATTTAGTTTCTTAAAGCACTCGTAAGGATTGATTTGCGTTGCTTCCGCATAAAATTCCTGACAAAAATTGGCTTCATAAATATCGCCTCTATGAATGTGTGACAACATTTTATTCACCTTTTCAAAATAGGCATCCTTATGAATGCGCATTTTGATTTTAATGGGGTTTTCTTCCGACTCTTTATTGGCACCCATAGGTACCAGATCTGTTTCGGCAATGGTATTTAGGTCGTGCTGCAACTCGTCGTACACCAGATAGAGGTACAGTACTTGCAATGTATGCCCTTTTAACAAAAACACTTTTTTAGGCTGAAAAAAGAACAGCTCAGGAAACTCCAATTCGTCGTGATTTTTAGAGTACAATTGTTCTACATCATTCTTTAAATCGTAAGAGAGATAGCCAAATATCCAATCTTTCGTAAGCGATTGATACTCTTTTAATTGATCAAACGCATTATAATGGTCGGTTTGAAGTACGGTAAACGCCTCTACTGCCAAAACTGCATCATAACTGGAATAATTTTGAGCGTAATTATTGCTGTCTAACCATACCACCTCGTCAAACTGTTGGCTCCATTGCAGGAGTTTCTGCTTATAGGTTTCCGGGTTTTCAATGTGCGTGCTATGTACGTTTCTCAATACTAAAAGTTGAAAAACAAAGTACCGAATTAATGCGGTGAATAACAAGCCAATTATTCCGAAGTAAAAATTATCTTTGCAGCATGGAACCAATTAGTACTTTTCAGGATTTAAATCTCAATACGCCCTTATATAATGCTCTGGAGGATTTGGGTTTTAAAACCCCCACGCCCATCCAAGCACAAGCATTTAATGTTGTAGCCTCTGGCAAGGATATGGTGGGCATTGCACAAACGGGAACAGGCAAGACCTTTGCCTATATGTTGCCTATTTTGCGCCATCTCAAATATTCTAGACAAGAAAACCCACGCATATTGATTTTAGTACCTACTCGGGAACTGGTGGTACAAGTGGTTGATGAGATTAAAAAATTGGCAGCCTACACCAACGTTCGCGTTTTGGGCGTTTACGGTGGTACCAACATCAATACCCAAAAACAGGCAGTAGCGCAAGGTCAAGATATTATTGTGGCGACGCCTGGGCGTTTGTTTGATTTAGCGGTGAGCCATGTACTGCATCTAAAATCCATTCAAAAATTGGTGATTGATGAGGTGGATGTCATGCTCGATCTGGGCTTTAGACATCAATTGCTGAACATTTTTGATGTTTTGCCAGAACGCCGACAAAATATTATGTTTTCGGCAACGATGACCGATGATGTTGATGATTTGATTAGCGATTTCTTTATAAACCCCGAGCGCGTTACCGTTGCGGTTTCCGGTACGCCTTTGCACAATATTGAACAGCAACGTTTTGAGGTTCCTAATTTTTACACCAAAGTAAACGTATTACAGAAATTACTTTCCGATAAAAAAGACTTTCATCGGGTATTGGTTTTTGTGGCCTATAAAAAACTTGCCGATTTACTTTTTGAGCAGATGGAAGAATTATTTCCTGATGAAGTTTGTGTAATCCACTCCAACAAGACCCAAAATTACCGTTTGCGAAGTATTGAACAATTCCGCGAAAGCGAAAACCGCATCCTTATTGCGACAGACGTGATGGCGAGAGGTTTGGATATTGAAAATATAAGTCACGTAATCAATTTTGATACGCCCAATTACCCAGAAAACTATATGCACCGCATTGGAAGAACTGGACGTGCGGAACTGGAGGGTCATGCGATAACCTTTTCTACGGAAAAGGAACAAGACGCTATAGCCACCATTGAAGCCTATATGGACCAGCCCATTGAGTTGCTCAGCATACCAAAGGGTGTTGAAATTTCAAAAGAGCTCATCGCCGAGGAGCGCACGACCATAAGGGAACACAACAACCCCACCAAACGATTAGACGAGGACGCTGCGGGGCCCGCCTATCATGATAAAAAAGATAAAAATAAAAAGGAAAACCTGGGTGGCTCCTACAAGTTTAAAATTGCAGCCAAATACAGCAAACCTAAAACACGGGGCGATAAAAATTATAATAAACGTAATAAAGGGAAGTAGTGTCCCGTTTGTAATTAGCTTGTGTTAGTGCTTCAACCTTCAATAAAAAAACCTCAAAAAACAACTTAATGAAATCTATAGTCCTTGCCCTCATCATCACCTGTTCCTTTCTCTCAACCTATGCCAATACCCAGCCAACTTGGGGCAAAACTGGTCATCGGGTTGTTGGCGCCATTGCTGATACCTATTTAAAAAACAGCACCAAACGAAAAATAAAAAAATTATTATCTCACGAATCCTTGGCTTTAGTGGCCACGTTTCCAGACGAAATTAAGTATGATAAGCGCTATGACCAATTTAAAACTTGGCATTATCTCAATATGGGGTTAGATGAAACTTATGAAGGCTCGGAAAAGAATCCCAAAGGTGACTTAGTAACAGGAATCAATTATTGCAAGCAAGTGTTAAGTGATGACAATGCTACTTTGGACGATCAAGCGTTTTATCTCAAAATGCTCATTCATTTAATTGGCGATCTCCACCAACCAATGCATTTGGGTTTAATAGAAGATCGTGGCGGGAACGATTTTGATGTGCAATGGTTTTATAAAGACAGTAACATGCATAAAGTTTGGGATTCACAAATGGTAGATGGTTTTGACATGAGTTATTCTGAATTGGCCGACAATTCGCCCTATTTAACTGACGATCAAGTGAAGGCCATTGAAAAAGGTACGGTATTGGATTGGATTGCTGAAACACATTTGTTGACGAAAGACGTTTACGCTTCCGCGGAAAAAGACGAGAATTTGCGAAATGCCTATGCGTTTAAATATTTGATCATTGCTCGCAAACAAATGCAAAAGGCAGGCATTAGGCTCGCTGAAGTTTTGAACGAGATTCTATAGACCACAACAATTTATTAAATTAAAAAAAAGCCACCAATACAGCTCAGTAATAGTGACTTTTTTTTGTTTGGAACCTTAAATTTCTATTGTTCGCGCTGGGGTTTATTTTGCAATATTAGCCTTAAAATTAAGATGCCCAATCGGGACACCAAAAACACAAAAGATCCAAAGAGCACCGTTAGGAAGGACACTTTTAAACCAGCTGCCATCATGCCAGAGCTAATGTCTCCCATGACCTCTATGGTATCAAAAGCGGAGATCATTCCTAAAATAGAGCCAAAAAAGCCAAAAACCAGACCCAACAGACTTGCATCGCTGGTTAATCTTAACATTTTGTGGGCAAGGACAGGGTTTTTTTTAGAATTCATAAAACCTTTGATGAGAAAGAACAAGGCCAGCACCAAACAAATGAGAATGAGCGACATCATAAATGGACCGCCTTCCGAAAAAAGATTCGCTTTTAAGGGGAGCGAAATAAAACCTGTAATTGAATTGAGCATTAGTGTCATGTTTTTAAATTTAGTTAAACTTACCCAAACCTAAAAATTAAGTTGCTCATGCATTTTCTTTTGCGACGAATAACAAGTTTAACGCATATTATAACCCTCGTGCAGAAACCAGCGCTAAACTGGTTATTTAACCCAGAATTTTCTAAAAGCTCCAAAATTATAGTACTATTGTAATTGATTCAATCTAAAATGTTCAGAGGAAAATTTTTATGGCGCAAAGTTCTGCAACTCCTTTTGCATGCTACATTTTGGATTGCTGTGCTGTTTTTTTATACCTACTTTTTCAGTTTTGGCAGTAAGGATATTTCTTATATTCTTTCGTTTTCATTGTTTTTAATGCCTATCACCATGGCAACCACTTACGTGAGCATTTATAAACTCATCCCAGAGTATCTTATTACCAAACGCTATCTGAGTTTTGTGATTTATAGTGCTTACACCTTGATCATTTCAACCTATCTCATCGTGATCTCCATATTTTTTGGCTTGGTGTATCTCTCCAATTTTGAGTCAGAAGAAATGGCGCCCATTAGTAAAAATTTACTCTTTGTTGCCATTGCAGTATATTTGGTCGTGATTGTGGTGAGTGCTTTTAAAATTTTAAAAAGCAACCTTAAAATTGCCAAACAGACCAAGATTTTGGAAACTAAGATCCTAGAAACCCAATTGCAGCTCAAGGCCCAACAATTGGATTACCTCATTATGCAAATCCACCCCCATTTTTTATTCAATACCCTAAATACCATCTACGCTTTTTCTCTTAAAAAATCCAACCAAACGCCAGACGTGATATTAAAATTATCCAATCTGTTGGATTACATTTTATACCAGTCCAATAAACCTGTGGTGCCACTTAGTGATGAAGTCAACCATATTAATGACTATATCGCTCTTGAGAAAATGCGCTTTCGGGATACGCTTCAAGTCGATTTTAACCTAGACGCTGTAAATGAGTTGACCACAATTCCGCCTATGCTCCTACTTCCGTTTGTAGAAAACAGTTTTAAGCATGGTGCTCTCCTTAACGGGCAACTTCGTATTGAGATCCATTTAGAGGTGACGCCTAAATTTTTAAATTTCAGTATTTTAAATACGCACCGGCAAGATTCTGAAATTTCTCAGGGCATCGGTTTAAACAATATTAAAAAAAGATTGGCCTTATTATATCCCAACACCCACCAACTCAAAATTTTTAACGAACCCGACCATTTTAAAGTGGATTTGAAATTAAGCACCCATGCAGCATCACGATAAAATAATAAACTGTTTGATTGTTGACGATGAAATTTCAGCAAGGGAAGTTATTGCATCGCACTTATCGCATTTCAAGTCCATTAAGGTTTTAAAAAGTTGTAGCTCGGCGATGGAAGCTTTCACTTACCTCCATAATAAAAAAATTGACCTTATCTTTTTGGACATCAATATGCCTGAAGTTTCTGGAATTTCCTTGGCAAAATCCATCAGCAAAGACATTAAAGTTATTTTTACTACTGCCTATAGAGATTATGCGGTGGAAGGTTTTGAGCTAAAAGCGGTCGATTATTTACTAAAACCTATTTCTTTTGACCGGTTGCAAGCTGCAATTTCATCTTATGTGGAAATATATCAACACCGCCCGACGGAAATCGAGGCCTTTGAAATTCAAACCGATTTCATGTTCGTAAGAGCGGACCGACAGATGGTGAAAATTGACTTCAATGAGATTTACTACATCGAAAGTGTTGGAGATTATTTAAAAATACATTTGGTTTCAGAAACTATCGTCACCCGGGAGACCCTCACTGCCCTCGAAGCCAAATTGCCTATCCCGCAATTTTTACGCATTCACCGCTCCTTCATTATTAGTGTTTTAAAGATTGAAGCTTTTACCAACGAGCACGTGAGCATTTTAAAGTCTGCCTTGCCCATTAGCAGAAGCTATAAAAAGAATGTGCTATCGTATTTGGAAAAATTTTAGGTTATAATCAATAATTTAACAATTTTTACGTTGGTATATTAATTCTTATTTTTGTTGAAACCTGCTTATCTAAATGAACAGTCCTATACTCGATAACATCCCTAACCTTGTCCCGTTTAATTATGACACGCATTTTGACGCGCTGTTTATAGGGAAAGAATGGATTTTGGTAAATGGTTTGAACAAAAAAAAATCGGTTTATATCTTTGAGGACGACCATACGCTCAATATAGCTGAGTCTGAAACCACCAGCACCACGTCTTGGACGGTGGATGTAACAAATACCTTCACTATAGAAACCACTGACGGACTTATAACCGTAAAAGCCTATTTTAAGGATGATGACGTTTTGGTGCTGAAGCACTTGAACAAATCTGATTTTGCTCTCTTTATCAATAAAAACAATTATGAAGATGAGATCAATTCCATTGTGGATGTGCGCAAATTTCTTCGGAACAAATACAAACAGAAAGTCACTAAACTCATTTACGGTCATGAATTTTACTACATCGCCAAATCACGGGAATTTGGTCCATTCACCGTTGAAGAACTCGCTGAAAAAGTCAAGCACGACGCGATTAGCGCCTATTGTTTTGTAAGAGATATCAATGAAGACGATTATAGTAAGCGCTTACGCATTTGGGATTTGATAAAAGAGTTGGATTAAGAAATTTTACATTGCAAAGGTAAATTACATTGAAAAAATTCATCTAAATTATCGATGCAGTTTTTATTCACCAATCTGGTGAAAGAGATCCAACTCTAAAACAAGGTATAGAGTGTCGTTACGATCACTCCTTTAAAAGCATCCAAATGGATTGCCAATAACTGCTGTTCTTCTTTAACTTTTAGAAGAAATGGTGGGGCTAGTATGTTTAAGCCACTTTGCTTTTTTAGGCGTGTTCCTTGACCAGTGATAATGTCTTTATTGGGCTCAAAATCGCCTTCAGGAACATGTTCGGTTAAAATCACATACTTAAAAGCAGTCAACTTAAGTAGAATTTTCTGTATTTCAGCATTGGATAGGTGTTGCAATACTTGTCTTAACAGCGCACAGTCGCCTTCAGGAAGATTAGCGGTGGCAAGATCCAAACACTGAAATTCTAGATGTGGTAATTTAAAATGTTCTTTATGCTGGGCTATAAGTTCTTCCACGATATCTACAGCAACAAAAGCTTTTGTATGCGCTACTAATTTTTTCCCCACGTTAAAATCCCCACAACCCAAATCGCATACCACCAGCGGATTTTCAAACGAATTTAAAAATGATCTCACAACCCTTATATAGGGTTTTACAAGTTCAGGATGGTGTGATCCCTCTCCTGAATAAAAACCAGAACCGCTACCACCCCATAAATGGAGCTCATAAACTTGGCTCATCGCAGCTTTAGTTGGCCAAGGTTTCTTTATGTTTTTAGTGCTATTTTCTTTCTTTTTCATAAATTGTCTGGCAGTCAATAATCGTATATAAACAAACCTACAATTATTCTTACACTCAAATCATTTCTAAAATCGTTTTACCAATAATTGTTCAATGAGCTTAAAAATGACTGGTATTAACTAAGTTAATAAAAAAAGCGATGCTCATTTTTAAGAATGAATATGACATCACCTATAGGCTTGCAGCTGCATATTGTTAGCGATGCGAGTGAGGTTATATGATTTCCGTGGTTTGCAAAAAAATGCCATAGGTCGATAAGAAATATTAAAATCAATTGAATGCTTGAACTTATTGGAGAATTACTGTTTTGGCGTGAGGATTATAAATTTTCCAAACGCAAAAAAGCCAGACGCGTGCATGAAAAGGAAAATAAGCTTCCCAAGACTTTCATGATACACCCCGTATGGAAACTTTTAGGAATCATTCTTATAGTCGGTTTTATAGGCAAATTGCTGATAAGTTATTTTTATGTTTCCGATTATGGCAACAGAAAAACCACTCAAAACATTGAAAAAATCGAAATGATTCTGGCACAAGAAAAAAGCGCCCTAGGCATTTATCCCGAAAAACTAAACAGCATCAAAAGAAATAACCCCTTACGGAAAAACATCACAACTGATTATTGGCAAAATGAATTCTATTACCAACAATTGGATAGCGGGCAGGCGTACCTACTTATATCAAAAGGAAATGATGGTATTTTAAAAACTAAAGATGATCTAAAAGGAATGTATAAATTCAAATAACGATAATAAAAAAAACGAACCCCTAATCGATCCCGTTGATAGCTTGAGGTTCGTTTTTTTATTACAATGAAAGCCCTGGATTTACGATGAGTTTAGATGTGTAAAGCTCTATCCTCAGTGGCAGCTAAAGCAGCTTCCTTAATAGCTTCGGTATACGTTGGGTGTGCGTGAGAAATTCTCGCAATGTCCTCGGCACTGGCTTTATACTCCATGGCAACGACCGCTTCGGCAATTAAATCGGCACAACGCGCACCAATCATGTGAACGCCCAAAATCTCGTCTGTTTTTTTATCGGCAAGGATTTTTACAAAACCGTCGGTATCCATACTGGCACGACTTCTCCCCAAAGCTCTCATAGGGAATTGTCCTGTTTTGTACTCGGTACCTGCTGCTTTTAATTCTTCTTCTGTTTTTCCTACGGAAGCAACTTCTGGCCAAGTGTAAACCACACCAGGAATTAAGTTATAATCGATATGTGGCTTTTGTCCTGCTAAAGTTTCAGCAACCAAAACACCCTCTTCTTCCGCTTTATGCGCTAACATGGCACCTTTTATCACATCGCCAATAGCATAAATGTTCTTGATGTTGGTTTGTAAATGCTCATTAACCGCGACTTGACCTTTATCATTCAAGATGACGCCAGCAGCTTCAGCATTCAATCCATCCGTATAGGGACGTCTTCCTACTGAAACCAAGCAATAATCCCCTTTAAATTCTACTTGTTCGCCTTTCTTGTTATCGGCTTTCACAATGACCTCGTCACCTTTGCGCTCCACCGATTTAACTTTGTGCGATGTGTTTATTTTAAATTTCGCTTTTTTGAATACTTTGGTGAGTTCTTTTGAAAGACCAGCATCCATGGTTGGGATAATACGATCCATATATTCAACTACCGTCACTTCCGCGCCAAGGCGTTTGTATACTTGGCCAAGTTCCAAACCTATCACTCCACCGCCAATAACGATTAAGTGTTTAGGAATTTCCTTTAATTTTAAGGCTTCGGTAGAGGTGATTACGCGTTCTTTATCCAATGTAATAAACGGAAGATTGGATGGCTTAGACCCTGTGGCGATAATTGTATTTTTCGCTTCAATTTCTACAGTGTCCTTACCTTCTATTTTGATATGTGTGGCATCTTTAAAACTCCCCAAACCTTCATAAACGTCAATTTCATTCTTCTTCATCAAAAAATCAATACCACTAGTCGTTTGATCTACAACCGATTGCTTACGTGAAATCATTTTTTCGATATTTACCTTGACCTCACCAGGTATTTCAATACCATGATCTGCAAAATGCTTGATTGCATCATCATAATGGTGTGACGAATCTAAAAGCGCTTTACTAGGGATGCATCCCACATTAAGACAAGTGCCTCCAAGGGTAGAATATTTCTCGATAATTGCGGTTTTCATGCCCAATTGTGCGCAACGAATGGCTGCGACATAACCTCCAGGACCAGAACCTATAACTGCGACGTCGTATGATTTCATAAAAAATTAAATTGTATGGTTAAAAACGTTTACAAAAGTACGATTTAGATTCAGGTTCCCCGAATGTGGGAGGAGGAAATTTTATAATAATTCGTTTCTTGTTGCATCCATTTTTTCTCGACTATTAGAGACGCTCCAAGAGAACTACCTAAGGATTTTACCCTATAAATACTAATTTAAAATTAAACTTCAATCGCAGTGGTGTGCTTTACTTCACTAATCATAAAAGCGCTATGGGTACTCCCAATATGGCTAATGCTGGTAAGCTTTTCGACCATGAATTTTCTAAAGTCGTCCATGTCACCCACTATCACCTTCAGCAAATAGTCGTAATCCCCACTGGTATGATAGCACTCCAAAACTTCGGAAAGCTTGGTCACCTCCTTTTCAAATTGAACCACATAGTCTTGAGTGTGCTGGGTAAGCTTGATGCTACAAAAGGTCACGAAACTTTTGTTTACTAATTTTTTATCCAATAAAACCACATAATTAGCAATGATTTTGGCGCGTTCCAATTTCTTGATACGCTCATAAACCGCTGTGACGGATAGATTCAGCTTTAAGGCCAACTGTTTATTGGTGCGTTTGCTATCCTGTTGTAAGAGTTGTAACAATTTTTTATCGGTGGCATCCAAATTCATATTTAGAAAAATTTTCGGGTTAGCGCTATTAAGCTCAACAAAATAACAAATATAATCTACATTTTATTCTCATTACAGTTTTAAACACTGAATAAACAGGCTTCTATTGATAAATCATCTAATAAATTTAATATTTGATGTTATATTAAAACAATAAAAAAAAAATAAGATAATGGCTTTTAAACCAGCAAATAACATTCAAGATTTACAATATTTCGGAGAATTTGGAGGCGTGAATCCTTCCATTTCCGATTCCTCAACCTATACCTTTTTGTCGGCAAAAACCATGTTCGATACTTTTGAAGGAAATGCCGATGGGTGTTATCTGTATTCGCGTCACTCCTCACCTTCAAATTTGTACTTGGGCGAAGCACTGGCTGCTATGGAAGGCACCGAAACTGCAAATGTTTCCGCCTCTGGGATGGGCGCCATCACGCCAGTGCTTATGCAATTGTGCGGTCATGGCGATCACATCGTTTCAAGCCGAACCATCTACGGTGGCACTTATGCGTTTCTCAAAAACTTTATCCCAAGATTTAATGTGAGCAGCACTTTTGTTGACATCACAAAACTGGATGCAGTTGAAGCTGCCATCACCAAAGACACTAAAGTGTTGTATTGTGAATCTGTGAGCAATCCCCTATTGGAAGTTGCCGACATTAAAGGTTTGGCGGAAATTGCCAAGAAACATAAGCTACAGTTGGTTGTCGATAATACGTTTTCACCCTTATCCATTTCTCCCGTACAATTGGGTGCCGATGTGGTAATTCACAGTCTTACCAAATTTATCAATGGGTCCAGTGACACTGTTGGTGGTGTGGTTTGTGGGACCCAAGAATTCATAAACGCGCTAAGAAATGTCAATGACGGTGCCTCGATGCTGTTGGGATCTACGATGGATAGCTTAAGGGCTGCTTCGGTATTGAAAAACTTACGAACCCTGCACATTCGCATGCAACAACACAGTTATAATGCCACTTATTTAGCTGAAAAATTTGAAAATGACGGACTCAAGACCGTTTACCCAGGATTAGCGTCCCACCCTTCCCATCAATTGTTTAAATCCATGATGAACGATAAGTACGGTTATGGAGGCATGTTGACGATTGATGTGGGGAGTTTAGATAAGGCCAATGAATTGATGGAACGCATGCAGAATGAAAACCTGGGATATTTGGCAGTGAGTCTTGGTTTCTACAAAACCCTCTTCTCTGCCCCTGGCAGCTCAACGTCTTCTGAAATTTCGGAAGAGGAACAAGCCGAAATGGGCTTAACCGATGGACTCATTCGTTTTTCCATAGGATTGGACGCCGATATTGAGCGTACTTACCAAGTAATGCGTTCTTGTATGAAGCAATTAGACATTCTTAAATAGTAGAGACTAGCTACAATCCAATAATTACAACTCAAAAAACCTTTCAATCGCAGTCCGTTGAAAGGTTTTTTTTATTCAAATTCCGAAGAAATATTTTAAGCATTTTCAATTAATTCTTTATTAAAATTCATCAATTTCTAAAAAAAACACAAGTTTACTCCTCCCTGTTTTTCAATCGCCTATTTCAGCTCAACCACTTATTTTTCCATAAATTTTAAAGGATGTAAATGATCATACTTGCAGATTAGACAACATTATTGTAACATTACGAGACCAAAAACGAAATTTAATTTATGGAAGACGGTAAGAATATTTCAGAATTTGAAGCTGATGGACAACATATTTTTGAAAATAGAGAACTAAATCTATTCGAAGCGTTAATTCCGGTAGTCCTATTAATGGGAATGTTGGCCTATAATATTTTTTTCGTTGAAGGTCAAGAATGGTTTGGCACCTATACCAATCAAATCATACTGCTATTGGGTGGTCTAGTGGCTGCAGTGGTTGGATTTTTTAATAGAGTGACCTTTCAGCGCATGCTAAAAGAAATCTGGGAAAACCTGCAAAGTGTATTTGTTCCTATTTTAATCTTATTTTTGGTAGGTGCGCTTGCAGGAACCTGGTTAATAAGTGGCGTCATTCCCGCAATGGTGTATTATGGTCTTCAAGTTTTGAGTCCTGCGATTTTTTTACCCGCCTCTTTAATTATTGCTGCAGTGATCTCCATAGCCACCGGTAGCTCATGGACCACTTCTGCAACAGTTGGTATTGCTTTGGTAGGTATTGGAACCGCCTTGGGTATTGATCCAGGAATGATTGCAGGCGCTGTCATTTCTGGGGCTTATTTTGGTGATAAAATGTCTCCTTTGAGCGATACCACCAATTTGGCGCCCGCTATGGCTGGTACCGATTTATTTACCCACATCAAATATATGGCACTCACAACGGTGCCTACCATTTTGATTTGTTTGATTGTCTTCGGAATTATTAGTTACAATCTCCACACCACTGGCAATGCAGATATTTCTCAAATTCTAGAAACCATTGATGAAACCTTCAATATCACCCCATGGTTGTTTTTAGTGCCCATCGCTGTAGTGGGCTTGATCTTATTAAAAACAAAACCCCTTGCTGCATTGGGAACCGGTGTTGTACTAGCTGCAGTATTTGCGCTTATTTTTCAACCCGAAGTATTAGATCAGGTTACGGGGTCCAAAACAGAAACCATAGTTAAAGCAGTACTTACCGATACTAATATCCCCATTGACGATGAAGCCTATATGGCTACTTTAAGTGATGAGGACCGTGAGGCCATTGCAAATAATAGCGATTTGGCTCCTTTATTTAAGGATGGTGGGATTGAAAAAAATTTCAGCGATGCCGAGCTGGCCACTATCTTTTCCGAAGCTACTTACGACCAAGCTACCATAGACCAAAAAGTGAAGAGCATCAATAAACTGCTCACCATAGATAAATTAAAACAACTTTTTGGTTCTGGTGGCATGGAAGGCATGATCTGGACCATACTATTGATTTGCTGTGCCATGGTTTTTGGCGGTATCATGGATGCCATTGGTGCATTGGCAAGAATTACCAAGGCATTGCTCTCTGTAGCGAAAACGGTGTTTGGATTATTCGCCAGTACGGTGGCCAGTTGTATTGGTTTAAATATTGTCGCTTCCGATCAATATTTGGCCATCGTAATCCCTGGAAAAATGTTTAAAAAGGCATTTGACGATCGTGATTTAGCCCCCGAAAACTTAAGTCGTACTTTAGAGGATTCTGGTACCGTCACTTCCGTACTTATCCCTTGGAATACCTGTGGTGCCTATCAATCTGGTGTTTTGGGCGTGAGCGTATCAGACTATTTCTTTTATGCGGTTTTTAATTGGTTAAGCCCAATTATGACCTTAATATTTGCGGGTTTTTCCATCAAGATAAAGAAACTTGCCAAGCCTAATTCATAATCTCATAATTTTTAGGTATAAATACTGCGAGTGCTCTAAGTTTTTCCCATTTAATTTTCCTATTTGATAGGTTTAGAATTCCTTTGGTATTCGCATTGGAAAATGCTATCCACTTATTCGTTTATATAATCATTTCCTATTGTAATTACTGGGTTTGAAGGCTATCTTTGCAGCATAGAAAATAACTAATAACGTATTAAAAAACTTAAAATAATGGCACTAGTAGGAAAACAATTCCCAGACATAAACGTTGACGCGATGAATGAAATGGGTGATACTTTTAAACTTAATGTTTTAGAAGAAGCAGTCAATAATAAGAAAAAAGTGGTTTTGTTTTGGTATCCTAAAGATTTTACTTTTGTATGCCCAACAGAACTTCACGCTTTTCAATCGGCGCTCAAAGAATTTGAAAAAAGAAATACCTTGGTGATCGGCGCTTCTTGTGATACACCAGAGGTGCATTTTGCGTGGCTAAGTACTTCTAAAGACAATGGCGGTATTGAAGGGGTAACCTATCCCATCCTTGCCGATACCAACAGAAATTTATCAAACGTACTTGGTATTTTAGACATCAAAAATGAGGTCTACGATGAAAAAACCGAAACCATACAAATTGAAGGTGACAACGTCACTTACAGAGCTACGTACATTATTGACGAAGAAGGTAAAATCATTCACGAAAGTGTAAACGATATGCCATTGGGTCGTAATGTAAACGAATATTTACGTTTAATAGATGCTTATACGCACGTACAACAAAATGGTGAAGTTTGTCCAGCAAACTGGGAAGATGGCAAGGAAGCTATGCAACCAAATGCCAAAAGTACCAAGGATTATTTGAAGGCGCATTTAAACTAGTCGCTTCAAAAAAAACAGATCTCATTTCAAATCCCAAATTAGTTTAGTTTGGGATTTGATATATAAACATTTAAAATTAATTGACATGATACAAGAATTAGAAAAAGATAATTTAAAGGAAATAATTTCAGAACATGAGACGGTTGTAGTACAATACTCGGCAACCTGGTGTGGTAACTGTAAAATTATGAAGCCCAAATTTAAAAAATTAGCTTCTGAATACGAAAACGCAAGTTTTGTGATCGCAGATGCTGAAAAGTTTCCAGAAAGCAGAACCTTGGCTAAGGTAGATAATTTACCAACTTTTGCATTGTTTAAAAATGGTGAATTTGTAAATCAAGTGCAAACCAATAAATTTGATGTGTTGAAAACATTGGTTGCTGAACTATAATAAATGAATGATGACTGAAGTCTAACATTAGTCCTTTGCATTCAATTTCAGCTTCATTCAATAACCCTTTAAAACCATCCGATTCCTTTCGGAATATAGACTATGAAATTACCAGTAATTAAACATCTCACCGATTTTATTGATGCCAATGATGAGGATTTCGTTCATGAAACCATTGAGACTCTTGAGTCGTTAACTGAAGTTTCTTCGTTAAAGGACGAAGAATTGGATGTGATTGGCGAATTGATCTCCAATATGTACGGGGCTTTAGAAGTTAATAAAATGGTAAAGGAAGGTATGCCCAGAAAAGAGGCGCTCAACGCGTTTATGAAACGTGTGTTGGGATCTATCGATAAATAGAACCACCACTTTATTTCAATTAAAAACCACTTTACAAACAAAATGTAAAGTGGTTTTTTTATGTTAATATGTTTAAGAAATTATCTTAGATCAAATCGATCCAAATTCATGACTTTAGTCCAAGCTGCCACAAAATCCTTGACAAACTTCTCTTCGGAATCACTGCTGCCATAAGCTTCAGCCACTGCTCTTAATTCAGAATTAGAACCGAAGATCAAATCTGCCCTGGTTCCAGAAAACTTCATGGCACCCGTATTGCGGTCTCTTCCAACAAAGGCCAATTCTTCCGAAGTTGCTGCCTTCCAAGTTAAGGAAAGATCCAAAAGATTCTTAAAGAAATCATTGCTCAAGCGTCCTTCATTTTCGGTAAACACACCATGTTTTGTACCGTCATAATTAGCGCCCAACATTCTTAAACCTCCCACTAAAACGGTCATTTCTGGAATAGTTAGTGTTAATAACTGAGCTTTATCCACGAGCATTTCTTCTTGGGAAAGATTTTTATTCTCTCTCATGTAATTTCTAAAACCATCGGCCTTAGGTTCTAAATAACCAAAAGAGTCTATATCGGTTTGTTCTTGAGAGGCATCGGTTCTTCCAGCTGCAAAAGGCACTTCAATAGCATAACCTGCCTCTTTTGCCGATTGCTCTACCGCTGCACTTCCCGCTAAAACAATAAGATCGGCCATAGATACTTTTTTGTGTCCCGATTGTTTAGAATCAAAATCAGTTTTAATTTGCTCCAAAACTTTTAATACTTTCTCCAATTGCTCAGGATTATTTACCTCCCAATTTTTCTGCGGAAGTAAGCGAATACGGGCACCATTGGCACCGCCTCGTTTGTCTGAATCTCTATAGGTTGAAGCTGAAGCCCAAGCAATTGTAACCAATTCAGAATTGGATAACCCTGAATTTAATAGCTCATTTTTAAGCTGCTGAATGTCATCGGCATTTATAGTTTCATAGTCCGCTTTAGGAAGTGGGTCTTGCCATAGTAATTCTTCAGTTGGCACTTCCGGTCCTAAATAGCGCGATACGGGTCCCATATCACGATGCGTCAATTTATACCAAGCTCTGGCAAACGCATCTTCAAAGGCCTGATGATCTTCATGAAAGTGCTTTGCAATTTTTAAGTACTCTGGGTCAACTTTAAACCCAATATCGGCAGTGGTCATCATTAAGCGTTGCTTTTTAGACGCATCGCCAGCCATTGGCGCCATTTTAGCCTGAGACGCCTCGGTTGGCGTCCATTGGTGTGCCCCTGCTGGACTCTTGGTCAATTCCCAATCATAATTCAATAGAACCTCAAAATAATCATGATCCCATTGTATTGGGTTTGGAGTCCAAGCGCCTTCTATCCCACTCGTAATTGTATCGTCCAAAACACCAGATTTATAAGAATTTTTCCAGCCCATGCCCATGTGCTCAATGCCAGCAGCTGCGGGTTCAACATCTACATATACTGATGGATCTGCTGCACCGTGTGCTTTCCCGAAGGTATGCCCGCCGGCAGTTAAAGCCAAGGTTTCCTCATCGTTCATGGCCATGCGACCAAAGGTTTCCCGCACATTAGCTGCAGAACCCATAGGATCTGGATTTCCATTTGGTCCTTCAGGATTCACATAAATCCAACCCATTAAAGTTGCTGAAAGTGGAGCTTCTAGCTCACCATCAGCATAACGGGCATCATTTTCGCCCCATTCGGTTTCACTTCCCCAATAGGTATCTTGTTCTGGTTCCCAAACATCAACACGTCCGCCAGCAAATCCGAAGGTTTTAAAGCCCATAGATTCCAAAGCGCAGTTACCCGCCAAGACCATCAAATCGGCCCATGAGACTTTTCGCCCGTATTTTTGCTTGATGGGCCATAATAATAAACGTGCCTTATCCAAATTGCCATTATCTGGCCAGCTGTTAATTGGTGCAAAACGCTGATTTCCTGAAGATGCACCTCCTCTACCATCGCCTATGCGGTAGGTACCGGCGCTATGCCAAGCCATCCGAATCATTAAACCACCATAATGGCCATAATCTGCTGGCCACCAATCTTGCGAATCGGTCATTAAATTAAGCACATCCTGCTTCAACTCCTCAAAATTCAAACTATTGAATTCCTTTTTATAGTCAAAATCCTCACTTAAAGGGTTTGATGTTTTAGAATGCTGTCTTAACACATTCAGCCTTAATTGATTTGGCCACCAGTCCCTATTCGTTGTCCCCCCTCCAGCTACACCTTTATGGGGATTACCCATAAACGGACAAGTGGGTGTATCTTCATTAATATCGAAATTTTTACCCTGAGGTGCTGATCCGTTGCTTCCTGATTGATTTTCCATGACTATGACTTATTTTTTAATTTATTTTCACCTAAAATAATTAAAACCCTGCTAAATACGGAATACTATGACATATTATTAAGCTATTATCGAATTGAGGAAATTTATGAACAAGGCATTAAATACCGAATCAAATAGATGATAACGCAAAAAATCCCCTCAATTAAAATTGATGGGATTTTTAAAGTAATGGTTTAAACACTAAGTGCTTTTATGCTTTTGGCAACACCACTGCATTCACTACATGGATCACACCATTTGACTGGTTTACGTCGGCAATAGTGACTTCTGAAGCATTTCCATTTTCATCGGTAATAAATACTTTACCATTTTTGGACGTCGCTATAAGTGTACCTCCAGAAACGGTAGACAATTTAGCTTCACCATTATTTTCTTTAATCATTTTAGCAATATCTGCCGAAGAATAATTTCCTGCCACCACATGATTTTTAAGTATGGTTTGTAATTGTTCTTTATTTTCTGGCTTCAATAACGTTTCCACCGTACCTGCTGGTAGAGCTTCAAACGCTTTATTGGTTGGAGCGAAAACAGTAAAGGGACCTTCACTAGAAAGCGTTTCTACCAAATCGGCTGCTTTAACTGCTGCCACTAGTGTGGTGTGGTCTTTAGAATTTATTGCATTTTCTACGATAGTTCTGGTTGGGAACATCTTTGAGCCACCCACCATTTTTATTTCAGCATTAGGTTCCATGGTTTTTTCAACCTTCATTTTGGCATCCATTTTACTTTTCTCAACCTTGTTTGCCATTTCCTTTTTGGTCTCTTTTTTCTCTTGGGCTGTACCATTAAATCCTACAAACATAGTTGCTGAAAGCAATGCAATTCCGATGATTTTCTTTGAATTTTTCATAATGCTATTTTTGATTTTAATTAATTGTTGTTTTTTATATCTACGCTTATAGTTCACTTCTGGTTCGACCCAGCTCTTGCTTTAACAACTTATTAACCTAAAATTAAGACTTTGTCATAATTCTATTTTTTATCATAAAAAACTAAAAAATTCTGTTTAATATTATACTGTGATGCTTTAAATACGCAACGAGCACTCATATTTATTTTGTAACTTACTTATTCATTCTTAAAACGCAATATCATGTCTGAAACAAATTATACAAAGATTTTCGAAGGTAATTTCATAATCGTACAACTCGCAATGGATCGATTGCACAGTGCGGGAATCGAAGCTATTATAAAGGATGAATCGGAATCTGGACGATTGGCGGGTTTTGGTTCTTCCATACAAGGGTATCAAGAATTATATGTAAGTAATGAAGAACTTGAACAAGCAAGACCTATAATTAATGCTGTAAAGGAAGAATTGGAACATAGAGACATGGATGGTTAAACCAATATCCAATTTATTAGGGTAATTATAATGAGTTGGGATTGACAATTATAAAATCATCAAAAAAAACTATTTCATTTTGCCCCCTCTTTAATAGGTTGGTATTAATTTTCTTAATAAATCTTGATAGGAATTGATAGCAGGCATCAATATGTCATCTATGAAATAGTTTGAATCCATACTTAGGAATGATTATAAAAAACTTTTGTATATTAATTTCACTGCCCTTACTCGTGGCAACGGGATGTAAATTGGAAGTTAAAAAATCGAACACCGAAATAACTCCAAATGAAGTGGCTGATAGTATGCCCCTTGAAACCCCTATAATTAATAAAAAAAATAAGGCATTAAACGATCAGGCATTCTCAAAAGCACTTGAAGGCGTCTGGAACAGGACAAGCTATCCTTTTGGTTCTCTAGAATTTAAAGACCATACTGTTAAAATTACAGAAGGAGAAGGCATAATCCAAGCGCCAGAATTTAAGAATTACTTTTTTGCGGATGTATGCCCTTTCTCTAACTTTGAAAAAGACGATGCCAGTTTTCTAGATTTTTTGGTGCTTGAGGAAGATGAGGACTGCTACTCTATAAAATTTAAGAATGACACCCTTTCGATAAGTTATTCCGCAGAAGGATCCGGGGTTCAATACATAAGACCGAAAAGCGAGAGAATCAATCTCAAAACCATTCCGAAAATACTTCAAGGTTTTTGGGCCATTAGCAATGCAGATTGTGGCGGAAGTAACCATAATCGCATTCGTATAGATAGTACCTCCATTCAATTTTTTGAAGAACGCTCCCAACTTATTAAAATCACAGCTTACGAGCCAACGCGCATCTCTGGAAACTTCACTT
>Ga0209309_10000789_pt1 | contig 34244 bp, 18 predicted proteins | sample COGITO_mtgs_1204_2_FD_184807 | JGI IMG/M metagenome (GOLD analysis project Ga0209309, IMG submission 184807) | Pelagic marine microbial communities from North Sea - COGITO_mtgs_120412 (SPAdes) (version 2) | ecosystem: Environmental > Aquatic > Marine > Epipelagic ... | reverse complement strand
GTGATATAACCTCGGTTGATACTTTTTACCCCACTGTTTTTATTCAGTAAGTTCAATAAAAGTTTTGTCCATACTTTTTGCTGCCATTATGCTACTATTTTATCTTGTAAAGACAGTAATTTTGCTTGCCAAATTGTATAAAAGAATTTATGAAACGTGATGAATCTTTAGAGTCTGTAAGCGAAGAGCACTATAAACTTTTATTTCTCGGTTGGAAAATAAGTGAGGCGATGCGTAACGATATAGAAACCAAACGGATTAAAGCGTATACAAATCGCTTAATAAAATAGAGGAAGAAATAGGGCGCTATATTCGTTTTGAAGAACGGGTTTTATACAACGAGATTCAATCTGTCGCTACTAAAAGACAGCTTTAAGAGGTTGAAAAACATCATGAAGCTGTATCTTTTTCAGATGAAGAATGGGTGGGTCAATTTTGGATTTCCTAAGCTTGTATTGAGTTTTGTTTCAAAAAAATAAAAATCCTATCACCAAGCTTAATTTTAAAGTATGTGGATTAATGTTTATCGTGATCCATTTTCTTCTTTTCGTCCTTAGGTGGCGTTACCATAATATGAGCCCGGTGTGTGCCCGGATCCATTAACCAAGGCATCCCAGGTGCGTAAGGAGCATCGGGTAATCCAGTTGATTCGGTAGTTGCAAAGGGCGTGTAAATAACGTAGCGTTCAAAACCATCTGTTAACACACCGGTTTCTTGGTTTAAGTTAGATTCTTCCCCATCCAAAACATATAACATACTTGGGACATCTGGCATTTCTAGGGTTTTAGCATCGGCTTCCTCTTTACGGATCTCACGCATTTCGGGGACACTTTTTCCTTCTGCTAGTAATTCACGACCGCGTGCCATAAAATGTTCTAATTTTACACTATAACAGCTAATATGAATTCCTTCTTTATTTGGATCATCGGCCAAACAAATAAGATTGTTGGTTCCTTTTTTAAGCAATGTAAACGTTCCTTCTTTATTATATCCATAGACAGTAACGTCTGCTCGGTCTTTTTCTGGCGCAACTTGACTCGCCATTTTAATTTGAATGTCTTCAGAAAGTACATTGGATGTTTGTGCCTGACTTGCAAATACAACTAAAATTATACATACGGTAAATAGTGCTTTTTTCATGGGAATACATATTTTGCTATCCTTAAAGATACGAATTATTTGGGAACGTTCTTAAGAAAGATAACAACCAATACTTGTATAAAAAAGAAAAATGTCCGGTCTCAACTTAAAATTAGTACGTACTTAAGACCGGACAAAAATCTAATTATTTCTCAAATTCAGAATCTTTTAAACCACTGTTCACTTTAGCATCGGTCACTTTTAAGGTCAAATTTTGTCCAAACGCATCAGAGGTTTGTTCAAAAGGAAGTTTAATTCCATTTACATTTTTGTATGCTCCATAGTTGGTTGTCGAAACATTATCGTCAACTAGTACTTCTTGTTTCTTTTTTAAACCAGTATCAGCATCAAAATATTCTTTTATAACTTCCCCTTCCGGCGTTGTTGTTTCTACAACATACATTTTTTTACCTTCAGTATTTTGCATTCCCAAAAGCTTGCTAGTATAACCTTCGTTTTCATACTGTAACTCAGGGAACATTTCTGCTCCTTTTTTTATAGATTCTTTTTGTTCCTCAGTAAGCTCTTGTTCTTGACCTTGGCTCATTGCAGAGACATCATCGCCATTCACCGTGTATTGTACCATAGTCCGGTTCATAACAGGTACAAATACTTCCATCGAATATTTTCCTGGACGCTTTTTCTTGGTGGTGATGTTCACTTCGGCACCTTGCACTTTAGCAGACATAGTAACAGACAGATCATTCACACCTTCTAACGCTTTTCGACCTCCAATGGCATCGATATAAGTGTTTATTACCTTTTTCGCAGTTTGTCCAGTTGGAGCATCCATTAATTTTACCAGAATATTGTTATGTGGATTAAAATCGGGCACTTGATGTTCTGGGTCAATTTCTACTGAAACGATTTTTGAAGTTGAAGGGTAATTATAAACATACTCTGCACCCGTCATCCAGATTTCTACCGGTAGTTTTACCGTTTCAGCTGTATTGTTTGCCTGAACAATTTTTAAGGTTGTAGGCATCACCATTTTTCGTTTATTGATTAATGTTATTTGAGATCCTTTTGCAGGATCACCGTTTACATAATCTACAGATTCTACAGCCTGATCCAGTTTCCAATTATTCATAATCCAACCTTTCCAGAACCAGCCTAAATCTTCACCAGCGGCATCACTCATCGTATTGAAAAAGTCCCAAGGTTTTGGATGTTTAAAGGCCCATCTTTTTATATAAGTTCTAAAGGCATAGTCAAAACGGTCTTTTCCTAAAACAGTATTTCGCAATACGGTTAGGGCCGTACCTGGTTTATAATAAGCTTCTATACCTAAGTTACGCTGATTGTGAATTACATCAGGCACTGTAAAAAGTGGATCCAATTGTTCATTGAACATATTTTTTCCTGAGCTTTGTAACTCTTTCTCTTGATAATACTCCCCATTATTGAAAGCTTGTGTGGAAAGATCATTTATAAAGGTGTTGAAACCTTCGTCCATCCAAGCATATTTCCGTTCGTTGGAACCTACAATCATCGGGAACCAATTATGACCAAATTCGTGATCAATCACACCCCATAAACTGGCATTTTTACTTTTATAACTACAAAAAACAATACCTGGATATTCCATACCGCCTTCGTGCGCACCAACATTGGTCGCCACGGGATAACTATACGGATAAAGTTGTTCGGAATAAAACTCTATTGATTTTTTGGTGTATTCCGTTGACCTTGCATAACCATCCTGTCCTGAGTTTTCTTCAGGATACACCGATTGTGCCAACCCTTTTTTGCCATTAGGCAGATTTAAACGTGCGGCATCCCAAATAAAAGCATTTGAAGCTGCCCAAGCAATATCGCGGCTTTGCTTCATTTTAAAATGCCAAGTAAGCATGCCGTTTTTCCCTTTGGCGTGTTTACCCGCTTTCATATCTTCTTTAGAACGAACCATAACAGTTTCCTCACTATTTTTGGCTTTTCCCAATTGATCCCTTTCATAGTCCGTTAAAACATCTTTGGGGTTTTGTAACTCGCCAGATCCTACCACTACCATATTGGCTGGTGCGGTAATCTCATAATCAAAATCTCCATATTCTAAGTAAAACTCTCCCGTACCCAGATAAGGCAAGGTGTTCCATCCGTCAACCTCATCATACACTTCCATTCTTGGGTACCATTGGGCCAACGTGTAAATCCATCCGTTTTTGGTCTTTACGCGGCCCATGCGGTCTTTACCGTGTTCTGGAATGTCGAAAGAATAATCAATACTAATTTCCATTTCTTCGCCTTTTGCGTCCAAAGGCTTTGGTAAACGGATTTGCATACGGGTATCGTTTACCAAATAATCTGCCTTTTGCATATCACGTCCCAATTTTATTGCGACATTATTTAGTTGATAGCCATCTGTGAAGGTATGTACTCCATTACGATCGGTGGCCGGATAGAGGGCCGATCCACGGGAGTCTTTTTTAAAGGTATTTTGGTCTAGTTGCAACCATACAAAATCAAGTTTGTAAGGACTGTTATTAATATAGGTAATGGTCATATTACCCCTTACAGAATGGTTTATAGTATCTAAGGTTGCCTTTATTTTATAATTAGCTTGATTTTGCCAATATTCAGGGCCAGGATTTCCTGTTGCACTATGAAAAGCGTTTGCATGCTCCGTCATAAACAACGGGCTAAAGGCTTCATACTTATTAAAAGTAGATTTTGAAGCGTTGTTTTCTTGTTGCTGTTCTTGTGCATTAGCACTACTGCTTATTACGCCAAACAAAAGCATGAAGGCGCACAGTTTAATCGAAAATTTCATAAGAAAGTGGATTTTATTTACGGTATATAAAAGTAAAAAAAAGGATTATAAACATCAATTAATTAAGAGATGGTTAACATACAACAAACAGATTTAAACGGTATGGTAGAGGTTTTTAAAGTACTTTCCTATTCATATAAATTAGCCCAAAAAGTTTAAATACACCTATTAAAAAACCCTCAATAACGAATGTTATTGAGGGTTCTTAAATTTTGTTTCTAAAGTAGGTTAACTATCGGAATCTAAATAATTAGGAATTCCGTCGTTATCGCTATCCATAAAGATGATATTTCCCTCATCATCAAACTCTACTTCAACACTGGTAGGAACTCCATCACCATCATCATCACCATCTATATAATTTGGAGCACCATCCCCATCTGTATCATCGTCTTCCTCTATTCCATTGTTATTTAAATCTTCTAAAGTTGAAACAATACCATCTCTGTCTTGGTCTCCAATTTCTACATCGTATATCTGAAAAGTAAAGATAAGTTGATCGTATAATTGAATACCTGCTGCTGCTGGTGGGTTGTTAAAATAACCTAAACCACTTGGTATAAATGCCGCTCCTACCCCAAAATCTTTAAAAGTAAGTGTTCCATCGGGGTTTTGTTCTGTTAAATCTGGGTCTGCTCCATTAAATTCTATCATTATATCCTGCAGCCCATTTATAATTTGGGTTAAATCAAATTTGACAGGGGATACAGAACCATCAAAAACCTGATTATCCCTTATTTTTTTTCCTTCATATGAATTTATTGCTAAATCTGGGAAATTTGGAGAGAGCCCACCTCCTTGTCTAACATTTAAGTAATATAGATTATATGTTACATCTTCGTCAAGACGATCTTGTACGGTTTTGGAAACAACTTGATCAAATAATGGTATTTTATTTGCATTATCGCCTGCTATGGTATCAAATTGAATTCTATAGTCAAAATCTTCAGATGGAGAATTAAACTCCTCATAATTATAAAAATGAGTTTCTAAGTAAGCGATTATTTCAGCTTCTGCTACAATAGCTTCTTCTCCTCTATCACGTGGAGGAGTTACATTACTCCCTCCACCACCATCATCTTTCTTACAAGACGTTAATAAAGCGCCACAAACAATGGCTGTAAACAGTATAAAATTGTATTTTTTCATTATCATTTTTTTCGGGGCGGAAAGATACAATTTTCCGTTATTTTTGCAGTATCAATTAACGTAGATTTTTGAACTGTATTATGAGAGTGGATAAATATTTGTGGAGCGTACGTTATTATAAGACCCGAAGTATTGCTACTAGGGCATGTAAAAAAGGCGCTATAAAGGTTAATGACGCTGTTGTAAAACCTTCAAGAGACGTATTCCCTACTGATAAAATTGGCGTGCGTAAAAATCAAATTAACTATACACTTGAAGTGTTGGATTTACCAAAAAGTAGATTGGGTGCCAAATTGGTAGACATGTACCGTAAAGATACTACGCCAAAAGAAGCTTTTGAAGGCCAAGAGATGTTGCAGTATTCAAAAAAATACTATCGCCAAAAAGGAAGCGGCAGACCTACAAAAAAAGACCGAAGAGATCTAGAAGATTTTACTGACGCCCAAGAAGAATAATACACTTGGCTTTTACTATATTTGAAGTAAAGATATATTCATATGCAAGAACAGACTGTTATTCTCAATAAAAAACAAATAGAGCATAAAATAAAAAGGATAGCCTACCAAGTCTATGAAACAAATGTGGATGAGAAAGAAGTAATTATTGCAGGAATACAGAGCAATGGTTTTACACTTGCCAAAAAACTAAAAAATGCCGTCGAAAAAATTTCACCCATAAAAGTGACACTTTGCGAAGTAACCATCAATAAAAAGAAGCCTACAGCTGCCATTACAACGTCTTTATCTAAAGAAGAATACACAAATAAATCCTTGTTATTGGTTGATGATGTATTACACTCTGGCACTACACTTATCTATGGCGTAAAGCATTTTCTAGAAGTACCTCTTAAACAGTTTAAAACCGCCGTTTTAGTAGATAGAAATCACAAAAAATATCCTATTAAAGCTGATTTTAAAGGAATATCGTTATCAACTTCTCTCAACGAAAATATTGCCGTTATTTTTGAAAAAAATAATGATCGAGCTATTTTAGAATAGTTTTAAAATTAACTCTTCAACAATTTCATTTACCTCTTTTTCATCTACAGCTACAATTATATCGGCTTGGTTGTATATGTACGACCTCTCAAAAAGATGTTTTCTTATAAAATCTTGAAGATTTTCTTTAGATTCTACATGTGAAATTAACGGCCGTTTTTCTTTTTCTGAAAAAAGACGTTCCGTCAATGTATCTAAAGAAGCTTTTAGATATACAGTAACCACATTTTCTGTTTCACCTAAATATTCCATTACAGTGCCATAACAAGGTGTTCCTCCACCCGTAGAAAGCACCATATGATCTTCCTTTGAAATTATACTTCGTAAAACCTCATTTTCTTGCTTTCTAAAATAAATTTCACCTTTTTCTGAAAAAATAGCTGCAATCTTCTTTTCTTCTTTTTCTTCAATTTCAGAATCTAAATCTTTAAAAAGATAATTTAATTTGTTAGAAACAGCTTTTCCAATGGCAGATTTACCGCTTCCCATGTATCCAATTAATACAATTTTCATAAAAATAATTTCGGTTTTTCCTGATTCTCACAGGCTTTGTAATTTCCTTCAAATTTAATTTAAATTCTTTTGGAAATATAGAATAAATGATAGTATATTTGCACCCGCCAACGCAAGCAATTGCAACGGCACTTTAAAAGTAACATTTTAAAGCGAATAATGACCTGATAGCTCAGTTGGTAGAGCATCTCCCTTTTAAGGAGAGGGTCCTGGGTTCGAGCCCCAGTCAGGTCACTTTTTTACACTATAAAACCCGTTCAATCGAACGGGTTTTTTGTTTTTAGGCCAACCATATTATAATAAATAATATGGTTTTAAAAGTTCACAAATCGTCAACATTTTTATAAATTGGTCTAAATATAAGGAAATCCTTGCCTGTTGAATTTGACTTTCGTCTAAACTATTGTTTCACTATTAAAGACGACAACTATGCGATTTTCTTCTACATTTTTAGTTTTATTTTGAATCTACACTTCGCGTTCCAACAAAAACAATCAAGTAAAGATTACAAATTGTTATTTACTCACTATAGTTATCTTTTTCTTGCAATTGCCGAAATTTTGAAGGTGACACCCCTGTTTTTTGTTTGAAGACGCGATTAAAACTAGTTTTAGATTGGAAACCACAATCATATGCTATGCTTAAGAGTGTATGTTTTTCGTTATCTTTTTTAATAAGCTTTTCTTTGACTTCAGCAACGCGATATTCATTTATAAAATTATAGAAATTGGTGTTGAGATGCTGGTTGAGTAGTTCGGAGAGTTTTTTATCAGTTATCTCCAATTTCTCAGCCAACTGAGAAAGACTTAACGATTCATCTAAATACGGCTTTTTAGTTATAAGGACTTGATTTAGTTTCCTTTTAAACCCTTCAATTTCTTGCGGGGTAAATACATCCAGCTGCCGTACCGGTTTCATAGAACTTTCAGCTTCCACTTTGGAGCTTTTTATGGGTTTCTGGTTACCTGTAGTTTGTTCTTCTAACAAAAAGTTGGGTAATAAAATTTGCGACTGAAACATCCCCTTGTACCCTAACACGCAATACAAAAGAATCAAGGCCACTGCTATGAGCGTACCGATGTTCCATGGAATTCTGGGAAAAATTAGTTCATAAACAGAGAAGAAACTATCTACTATTACAATACAAAATAACCCAATAATCAAATAGGAAATCCACTTGAGGTTACTGCTTTCTACGAAGGAATAGGTTTGTTCTCGTGCTTTCCGAATGGATTCAACTAATTGAAAAGATGTCCAAATATAGGCCAAAAAATATGTATTTTCAATTAAATTGATATAATCTGCTATTTGCACATATTCATTATGATATCCCCTAAACAATCCAAAAACCATACTTAATGCTACTGGAAGGGAGATTGCGACCCAATATATGTAAAAGGGTGTTAAGTGAACTAGCAATGGTTTTATAGCTTTATTAGCGGGCTGTATAAGAGACCGAATATAAAATAAGAGAAAAGGCCCCAATAAAAACCCGGAACCACTCCCAAACAGAATGGCAAGCCCCCCTAAGGGACGTGATTTATGCAAATAGGCATAGTAATACAGTAAAAAGAATATGGAGTTAATAAAAAAAACTGACAATAGTTTTTTTGAAAACCCCGTATTTGATTTTAATAAAAACACGACCAATAAGAATAGCAGGGACATCCCTGCTATTAATATAAAGTCTACAAACATTGTCCATTTTTCCACACCGAAAAATAGCACATAATTTGCTAAAAAACAATATTATCTTAGTGTATGATTGTTATTGTTTTATGAATTTAAAACTATCTTGGTTAGCAATTGCAAGCATGTAGAGTCCACTTTTTAAGCCGTCAACCGGTACTATTAAACTTTCTGTTAAGGTTCCTTCTGCTATTTTTTGCCCTACTAGATTGTAAATAGTATAGGTTTCACCAAATAGTTTATCAGTTGTATTTATGTGTAAGCGATTAGTGGTTGGATTAGGATAGATTTGAATGGCATTGAGGTTATTTGTAGGTGTACTGAGTGTTCCATCTATAAATTTAAACAAATAGTTATCTCTAAAATCGATGCTGGTTACTTCTTCGTTTTCAGTAGGAAGCGGATTTAAATCTACTGTTGTCTCAAACTGAGCCGCTAAATAGATATTATTTTCGTTATCAATTCCTAGTTGATGTGTATCAATAAAGGCCACCCCCCCAAATTGATAGGCACTTGCAAATTCCCCATCGGTATTTAAACTAAGTAAATAGGCCTCAGATGGGTTTGTGGTTTCCTTAGAAAGTATAAACTCTTCAGTTGGATCTGGATTAAAATCCGTGGTACCGCTAAAGTATCCAGTAGTGTAAACATTTTCATTCGCTCCTACCACAATATCATAAGAAAAATAAGCAGTAGCAGAAACCATATGTCTAGCCCAAGCGACACTACCGTCTGCCAATACTTTTAGTACAAAGCCGTTATATGCTTCATTACTGGTAAAGGTATAATCATTACTTCCCGATTCAGGAGCAAAATTAACCGTACCATTAAAGTCACCTGTAATATACATATTGTTATTAGTATCGTACGCTATAGCATGTACACTTGTATCGCCTCCTTCTGTATTAGATACATTTGTTATAGCCCCGGTTTCATCAATTTGCATGGTATATCCTGAAGATCCCTCTGTAGCCGTAACTGTATATTCCTCATTAGGGCGGGGATCTAAATCCGTAGTACCTTGAAAATAGCCTGAAATAAATATCTCATTACTACTCTTTACCGAGATGTCAAGGGCTAAATCCGAATCCTCTCCTCCATAGCTATAAACTTTTGCAAAATACCCAACACTGTCCAATTGTAATAAAAAGGTGTCACTCCCTCCTTGACTGGTTATTAACTCTTCCCCTAAGTCAGGATCAAAATCTACAGTTTCATATAAATATCCTAAAATATATACGTTTCCTAATTCGTCTACTCCAATAGAGGTCGATTCTTCATATCCAGTACCGCCTACACTCTTTGCCCAGACAAACTCTCCGTTGCTAGTAAGCTTTAGTATAAAAATATCACCTCCACCTTGTGAGGTTAAAAGCCATTCGCCTCCGCCGGGGTTAAAATCAACCGTTTCATCAAAATAGCCAGTAACATAAACATTGCCTTGATTGTCTGTTGTGATACCCGTACCATAATCAAACATAGCTCCCCCTATGCTCACTGCCCACTCCAGACTCCCTTCCGTATTTGTTTTTTGAACAAAGACATCATAAAACCCGTTGGAAGTAAGATTCGATTCACTATTGGTTATATCAAAATCGGCTGTATCTGTAAAATACCCAGTTACGTAGCTGTTGCCATCAGCATCCACATGCATTTTTTTTACAACATCTTCTCCAGCACCTCCAAATCTACCTCCCCATTCGTAAGATTGAGAAAAGGTAATAGACGATATACAAAAGCAGATTATTAATAAAATGTAGTTTTTAAGTTTCATAAAATTTAATTTTAATTATTATTTATCTGATTGTTAGAACCATATTTACTTTCCACAAATAAACCCATAAAAAACCTATAAAATGCTCCATTGGAAGCAGTGAACCTTATTTTTTCAAACTACACAAACCTATTTATCAACATTTTATGTTTTTAACACATTTTTTTATTAATAAATTAATAATTTATCATTTATCATTTAAAAAAGGATCCAATACCTTTAACAACATCTCCCCCTAATAAGTATTATTTTTTCATGAATTGTTACTGAAACGCTACCTTATGAACTTAACAATTGAAAACAGGCATTAGTAGACTACTCTCTTCTTCTTTTTATTAGCATTATCGTGGGTAAGACCTCGTATAAATTTAGAGTTCTTACACTATTACTTTTTTTGAAAATTGATGTTATAGTAAGTTTTGAAGGTACTGCCCTCTCATTAGGAACCATTATATGGTTGATAACCGACCGTACTTTCCTAAAATAGGTTGATTAAAAATTATTGTGTACGTGAATCTAAAGAAAGAGGCGTTTTTAGTATTGAGTAAAAAACGTCTCTTTCATAGAACGATCAAACCGCTATTTTAAAAATATATAAATTTGCAAAACGAAAACAACTTTGACATCATTGAGTTCACAAATCGTCAACATCGATTGTAAGAATTAACAAAACATTGATTATAACTGGGATTACCAATGTTATTTATGAGCCCCAGTCAGGTCACTTTTTTACACTATAAAACCCGTTCAATCGAACGGGTTTTTTTATTGTCAGCTCTAAATTATTTTCTTATCAATTGTTTAAAGCATATTTTAATTTCTTTCCTTACTTTCTTTTTTAGTTATAGAATGCAAATCAATAGCACCTATTTTTATTCGTGCTCGTATTTCTGTATCACAATTTCATCTAAAAGACTACCTACTTGCGTAAAGTTTTTTTTACTGTGTTCTGCGGTTCTGTACAATCATTAATTTTAATACGTTTTCAACGTAAGGATTAGAGTTTTCTTTATTAATTTATTTGCAACGTATTTTATGGCTTCTTGTAATTATAAGATATGTCGCTAATTTCCTACATTTAAGTGGCTTAGAATCAATTTAAGCACCTCATTTTTCCCAATTTTATTTTTTACTTCTAGAAAGAGAATAAAACCCCTCCAACCCCTTGGTTACTGGGATGTTGCATGCTTTAACCTTACAAGTCTCGTATTATAAAAATATTTAACACTGTATTTCATCGATTAAATACTCTTTTTGTCGTTAAAAGGCGTTTTTTTTTTAGATTTGATGTTTAGTGTTAAAGTTCAGCTAAAAAAATGTAGGTGCTTTTTCATATTTCAAGTTACCTGAAAGACACCTAAATAGCTTGGCTAAACAGGTTTTTTAATTAAAAATGAAATCTAAAAATAAAAAATATACCAACCTATTAATTATTTTTACCTACTTAATCATCTTTTTTGTAGGGGTTTCTGCCTATTCACAAATCACGATTTTAAAACCAACCCTGGAATTTTCACAAGCCTGTGCTTCGGAAGGTTTTAATACATACGGCTTTACATTCTCTTTCTTCCCTTCTCAAAATTTGGATCCCAATAATGAATTTATTGTTGAGTTATCAGATCCATCTGGAAGTTTTAATTCGCCAACAACTGTTGATACTTTAACAAATACTTCTTCACCGGTATCTGCCGATTTCGCTTTTCCCGATGACACAGGAGGCGAAAGTTATAGAATACGAATAAGAAGTACAGATCCTGTACAAACTAGCGAGCCTAGTAATTATTTTTCAGCGTATTATGCTATTCATAACGAACCGTACTCTATAAATAACTTTAACAGCCAGGTAAATTTATGTGATGGGGAAACCTATTTATTGGAAATCGATGACACAGGGACACCAACATCTCCTGTGTTCTACCCATTTCTTACCTATACTTGGTATAAAAACCTTGTGGAAGTACCAAATGAAGAAGGCCCTTCTCTTTTAGTTTCAGAGCCAGGAAGTTATTATTGCGAGGTAGATTACGGTTCATGTGTAGGCAGCTTTTTCTCCTACTCCAATATTGTTAACGTAGATGTAGCCGCTTCTATTAACCCCGTTATAACTACTAATGATGGTGAAACTACTATCTGCTTACCACAAGGAAAAGTGCTCTCTAGCGACACGCAATCTTCTAGTTATACATATACCTGGTATAAAGATGGGCAACCTATAGCGAATTCTAACAACCCAAATTACACTGCTAGTCAAGAAGGTAGTTATTTTGTTGAAATAGACGATTTTGGCTGTTCGTTTTTTTCAAATACAATTGCGCTAGATGTAGATGATTATCAACTAACATTAGATAATAGTCAGAATCAAATGTTAGTCCCAGGCGAAACCATCTCGATTAATGCTTCGACGACAGCTCAAACGTACACGACACAATGGTTTAAAAATGACACTCCTATTTCAGGAGAAAATCAATTATCGATAAATATTACAGAGCCTGGAACCTATAAGATTGTTATTTCGCAATCTGCGCCTTGTACTATTGAAAAAGAAGCTAGTGTGACTATTGTTTTCCCGGATAGTTTTAATCTAAGTATAGACACGGATTCTCTTTATAATGAGTGTTGGAGTACTAATACCGAATTAACAATAACTCAATTTGAAGCTGTTTCAGCTATTGAAACGCGAGATTTATTAGGTACAACTTTAAGTTATAATTATCAGTGGTTTAAAAATAGCATAGTCATTTCCGGCGCTACAAATACTACTTATACTGTGTCTAGTGCTTCTGAAAATGGCGACTATAGTTTAGACATTGCTATTCCAAGTTTTGGAACGATCTCTTCAAATAACGTAGCCATTAACTTAGGAATAGGCACCGTTACAATCACCAATCAAGGTCCATTTTGTGAAGGACAAACAACAAGCTTAACCAGCAATATTAATAATCCATCGTATAACTACCAATGGTTTAAAGACGGAGACGCTATTACCGGAGCTACTTCAGAAACGTACACGGTTTCAAATGAAGGTATCTACTCTTTAGAAATTAATAGCGGAAATTGTACCATACAATCTAATACGTTGACATTAGAATATGGAGCCATTACTGTTACTAATTCAGACCCTACTAACGATATTATTATACCCGGAGAAACTAAAGAGTTAAATGTTACTACAAATGCATTACAACCCACCTACCAATGGTACAAAAATGATATCGCTATAAACGGAGCTACAAGCGGTACATACAATGCCACCCAAGAAGGTATTTACAAAGTGGTTGTCACCCAAACTTCTAATTGCACGATTGAAGGAGAGCTTACTTTCACTTTAGAGTACCCATTAGGGTTTACAATGGTTATAAGCCCATCTTTAGGGTACGAAGCCTGTACTAGTTCAGCTACACAACTTAGTATTACAGAATTTTATGCACAAACCAATACTGGGAATATCGATCTTTTAAATAATACCTATGGATATTCTTATCAATGGTTTAAAGATACTACCCCTATAAGTGGTGCTACAAATACTTCTTATAATGTTGCAAACACTTTAGAAAATGGGGAATACGAGCTACGTGTAACCATACCCGATTTTAACGATGTTGATTCAAATACGTTAACCATTGATTTAGGATTAGAAAACCCTCTCTCAATAAGCAATCAAACTCCTTTATGTCCCGGTGAATCTACTTTACTGGAAGCAACTATTTCAGGAAGTGACTATAATTATCAATGGTTTAAAGACGGAAACGTTATAACGGGTGCTACTGCTGAAACTTTTACGGCAACAGAAGAAGGAAGTTATACATTAACTGTAGAATTTGGTAATTGTTCCTATACTTCTAATGCATTAACTCTAACATATGGAGATGTTTCAATTACTAGTTTAACTCCAGCGTTTAACATCATTTTTCCAGGAGAAACTAAAACTATAAATACGGCTACAAATGCGCTCCAACCAAGTTTTGAGTGGTACAAAAACGATGTAATTATTCCAGGACAAGAAAATTCTTCTATAACAATTTCTGAACCGGGTGCATATAAACTCATTGTAACCCAAAATCAAGATTGTATTGTAGAAGCTGAAAAAACATTTCAGTTTGATGCGCCCACAGATTATACTATTACAATTAGCGAAGAAGCTGGCTATAATGAGTGTACCAGTGAAAGCCTACAAGTAAACTTAGCCACTTTTGAAGCTGTTACACCCAATGGAAATATAGATGTGTTAAATAACCCTAATATTTCATACAGTTTGCAGTGGTACAAAGATGATGTCGCTATTACCAATGAAAATAATACATCCATAGTTTTAGATGAATCTTCACAAAATGGAGTGTACACATTAGAGGTGGATATTCTAGATTTTGGAGTGATACAGTCAAATGAAATTATTGTAAACTTAGACCTAAACACGCCCCTATTAATAACATCAAACGGATTATTATGTGAAAATGATCCCCAAGTAGTTATCAATAGTAATATTGTTAATTCTTCTTACTCCTACTCTTGGTATAAAAACGGTTCTTTAATTGAAACGAGCAATCAAGCATCTATTACAGTAACTACTGAAGGGAGTTATATGCTAACAATCGACACCGGTAATTGCACAAAAGAATCGAATACATTAGCAATTGAAGAGTCTTCTATCACCTTAGAAACCGAAATGCCGCTTTCAAATGTTTTGATACCTGGTGACTCATATAATCTATTGGTAAGTACAAATGCATTACAACCTGCTTATCAGTGGTATAAAAACGATACTCTTATTTCGGGTGAAAACACTAATGAACTTACAATTGACACTGCTGGTGTATATAAAGTTATTGTTACCCAAACTATCGGTTGCATTTTAGAGAAAGAGCTGACTTTCGATATAACATATCCAGATGACTTTACTTTAGAAATTCAACCGGATGCTACTTATCAAGAATGTAGCAGTACGCAAACCACCCTTTCTATCAAAGAATTTGTAGCCGAAACTGAAAATGGGCCGATCGATTTAACAAACAATCCATACCGCTATGACCTACAATGGTATAAAGATGGCGTTAGTATTGCAGGAGCTACGGAGTTAACGTTAGCTGTTTCAGATTATAGGGATAATGGCGCATATCATTTAGAAATAGATATACCCGATTTTGGTGTAGTTTCCTCAAACACACTAGATGTTTTCTTAGCTTTTATCAATTCCGTTACTATTTCTTCTGAAGGGATTTTATGTGAATCTAATTCCGAAGTACTTCTTACATCAAATACCACGAATCCAGCATATACTTATAAATGGTATTCGAGTGATAGTGATACTGTATTGAGTACAACACCAGAATTAGTAGTAACTGAAGAAGGAAGCTATTTTTTAATTGTTTCTTTTGAAGGGTGCGACATTACATCAAACACCGAAACAATTACAACTTTAGATAGTAGCATAGTTACGTTAGACTACCCTTCTGAAATTGATTTACTAGAAAACACATCGCTAACAGTTACAGCAAGCGGAGCTGACTCATATACATGGTATTTTAATGATGAAGTTGTTAGCAATTCCGCAGAAGTCGAAATTTCAGCACCCGGAGCCTATTACCTAATCGCACTAGTAGGATCTTGTGAAGTGCTAAAAGAAGTCTTCGTAACCGAAATAGAAAATAAAGCAGTTGCTATACCAAATGTTGTTACACTAAATGGAGATGGAATTAATGAAACCTGGGGATTACCAAACAAATATGTAGGAAAAGAAAATATTGAGGTAATAATTTATGGACCCAATGGTACTGTAATATTTCGTGATCAAAATTATATGAATACTTGGCCGGAAAGCTCGTTTGAGATGTCCCCAAAACAATCGGTTTACTATTACACCATACTGGAAGATAATATTATAACCCAAAAAGGATCAATAACAATTATTAAATAATTAAATGGTAAAAAACTACTTTTTATTTCTTGCCGGACTTTTATTTTTAATTGCTTTTAACACGTTAAAAGCACAGGAAAGTCCTGTGTTAAGTTTTAGCATCCCATCGCAAAACAACATTAAATTTAATCGGTTTTTACAAAACCCAACCTATTCATTTGTAGAAGAAGAAAACACATTCATTTCTATATACCACAGAAACCAATGGATTCAATTTAAAGATTCTCCGCGCGCATATCTTTTAAGCTACTCCGGTAGATTTGGAGAAAACACAGGAATGGGTATCGGCGTTTACCAACAAAATCTGGGTGTCATTACAAGTTTTGGCGCCATAGGAAACTATGCCTACAACATCCGTTTACTTGAAGATGTCAACCTAACATTAGGTTTTAATCTTGCATATTACAACAGTGGCGTTGATAATAATAGAACGATAACTGCAGAAGACGACCCATTATTATTAGGGTTTGAAAGTACTTCGTTAATGGCTATAAAACCAGGTTTAAACATTTCATATAAAAATTTAAACCTAGGTGTATTTGCTGAAAATTTAGTGGATTATAACTTTAAAACCAATGAACTCGATTCAGAATATATTGACCGAAGTTATTCTTCTCAATTAATGTACACACATAATTTTAATGCTGGCGTAGGTCTTTTTGAAAGCACCAAACTTCGTTTGGCGGTTAATGGTCAATTAACAGAGTCTTTTGGAATTGGCCTTGGCGGCTCAGTTCTTGTCGATTTCCCTAGTATGGGATGGCTAAAAGTTGGGTTAGACGATTATTACGGTGTAGGAGCGGGTTTTGGTATTCACCTTAGCAAACGCCTTTCTATCGGGTACACGTACGAACGTACCATAAAAGAAGGTCTTGTAAACTTAGGACCTACGCACGAACTTAATTTAGTATTTGCCATTGGCGAAAAAAGAAATGCAGGGATATTTAAAGATGCTTTTGTTAAAAGAAGGCTGAAAAAAAGGCTCGATGCCAATACCATGAGTATTACCGAAAGAGATGGTGGAAAAGGCACCTATAGAAGCACTACAACTACGTATTCTGAAAGCGACAAAAACATTCCTCAAGACATTGCTTACACTTCTACTACAGAAAATGAAATACTTGGAAGAAGCAATCGGTTGGAGCGTGAGCGTCGCAATAGAATGAACCGTATAGCACGCCTTAAATTAGAATTAGATCATGAAAACGAATACCTCCTAAAGTTGTTAGAACGAGAAGATACGGTAATGGGAGGTAGAAAATCTCAATTAGAAGAACAGATAAGAAATTTAAAACTATACGCACAACGCGAAAATCAAGTTAATGCTATAAAAAGCGACGAGATTGAAACCATTGTGTTAAGGTCGGCAAACCCGATTGAAAATAAAATTTCAATGCCTAAAACAGCTGAAGACTTAAAACATGCTGAAAATGGTTATTATTTAGTACAAAAACCAGTTGACTCATTAACTAAAAACGATTTTGTTTCCATTGAACGTTTCGATTTATTACCCGATGCAGTACGATCTTATAACGTCCGGTATGCAAATGGGGCTAAAAAAGGACTTTACATTATCCATGTAGACAATCCAGAGGCTATCTCTTCTAAGGATACTAATGGTACATCTTCAGAAAATAGTTCTTCAAATAACCCTGAGGTAGCTATAGCTAAAGGCAATACTTCAGAAATAACTAATAAAAGTGAACCTAAAGAAACCAAAAAGCCTAACAAAAAAGAAAAGAAACAACCTTTAACTAACCAAATCCCTACCGATGAAAAACCGACTCAAAAAACACCAAAGACTAGTGCGGAACAAGCCAGTAAAACCTCCAATACTACTGGATTAAAAACAACTAGAAAAGACAAAAAAGCTACGTACGACAGACGTAAAGTAGACATCTCTTCCATAGAGGAAGGATACTATATAATTACAAATGTATTTTCAGAAAAAAGTAATGCTGAAAAATTTATGGTATCCCTTCAAAATAAAGGACTTAGCCCTAAGTCATTTATTAATCCAAAAAATGGTTATAACTACGTTTACTTATACCTTTTTGCAACATGGAAAAAAGCCTTAGAATGTTACTATTCTGATGTTTATGGGAAGTATACCAAACAAATCTGGATAATGGATAACAAAAAACACTAACTGTAAATATAATTTCACCCCAAATCAATAAACCTACAAGTATGAAAACGCCCAACTACCTACATACTATAATTTTAATCGTGCTTTCCCTTATGTTTTTTAAAGGTGCTGCACAGGATACCAATTTCGAAGAATTTGAACCCAGATTTGATGAGAATATAAAGGGAGACATGCTTCTTATTGGTAACAATATCTTAAACCGAAATGACTCACCAGATGGTCCCAATGTACCTTACAATGGTACAAATCTTAACTCCAATTTTGATATGGAGTATATCGATATTGATGGTGATCCTGCTACTTTTAGTTCGAGTAGTGCGGTATTGGAAGTACCTGGTAGCTGTTATACCATCGTGTATGCAGGATTATATTGGGGGTCTATCTATCAAGATAGTGATAGGAGTCCTATTACAAACGTAAAGCTAAAAATGCCAGTAGGGGGTTATAATAATATTACTGGGGAAGTAATTTACGATGCCATTAGCACCCCTATTGGGTCTAATGATGCGACTCCCTATGCTTGCTTTGCAGATGTTACTGGCTTGTTACAAGGTTTAAACGATGCTGCTGGGACGTATACCCTTGCTGATGTTACTGCTAGTGAAGGTCGGCTTGGTGGTACTGGTCTCACTTCTGGGTGGAGTTTATTTGTGGTGTATGCAGACCCTTTACTTCCTGCTAAAGCCATTGTATCCTTCGATGGATTTAGTGCTATAGGCTCGGGGAATACTTTAGATGTTCCTGTGAATGGTTTTAGAACCATACCCGTAGGACCTGTACGGGCAAAATTTGCTTTTTCGGCTATGGAAGGGGATCAAAGATTAACTGGAGATTATTTAGAAATAAACGGTAGTACTATGAGTACACCGCAACGACCTACGAACAACTTTTTTAACAGTAAGGTAACCAATTTAAATGGTGAGTATACCAACCGTACTCCAAATAGCGAAAATACCTTAGGATATGATGCCGGTATATTAGACATACCAAACCCAAATAATAATGTCATTGATAATGGGGACACATCAGCAACTATACAATTGCGTACCAATGCTGACCTTTATTTATACTATTTCAATGCCTTTGCAGTAGATATTATTCAACCAGATATATTACTCACTAAAAATGTAGAGAACACGGCAGGTACGAACATAAACGATGGTGATGTAACATTGGGGCAAGAATTGGATTACGTGATTGGTTTCCAAAATTTAGGAAACGATGATGCAGTAAACTTCTCAATAGATGATATTTTACCTATTAACGTTGACTTTTTATCACTGGATATATCGAATGCTCCTGGAGTAACATATACGTACGATCCTATTAATTTTGAATTAAATTTTGATATTCCCGATAATTTAGTTGAACAAGGTGACCAGGCCTATGAAATCAGGATTCGGGCAAAAGTTATAGAAGATTGTAACCAACTTCGGGATGCGTGTTCCAATGTTATACAAAACCAAGCGTATGCTACTTATAGTAGCGAGACCGCAGGAAATGTAGTTTCCAACGGAAAGCCCAGTGTATCAGGCGTAAATGGTTGTGGAACCACAACACCTGGCTCAACAAATTTCTTGGTGAATGTTGACGGTTGTACGTTTGAACGTGATGAAGTACTCTGTGGTAGCCAAATAACGCTTACTGCAGGAGACGGATATACAAGTTACCAATGGTACGAAGGGGACGAAGTTACAGGCACCCCAATTAGTACTACCCAATCCATTTCGGTATCAAATCCTGGACTTTACACATGTGTAAATACTGCTCCAGCACCTTGTGTTTCTATTGTTGAAACAGTAAACGTTGTTTTGTTTGGAGCCGATATACCAAATCCTATACTTCCGTATGCCAACAAAGTTGTGACCTGCCCGACCAATGGGGAGGAATTACCTGAATTGTTTTTATGTGGTGCAAATGATAGTAGACTACTTGAAACTAACATTACAGATGCCGAAAGTATTGTTTGGGAAAAACTGGATGAAGGAAGTTGTAATGCCGCGCCACAAGATTGTCCTAACACATCACCTACCTGTACGTGGAATCAAGTACAAACGGGGCCCAATTTTCTTGCGGATCAAGCTGGACAATATAGATTGCGTTTAGTTTACCAAAACGGATGTTTTAAGAATTTTTATTTCAATGTGTATCAAAACCTTTTTGAACCGACCGAAATACATAGAGATATTATTTGTAATACCGATGGCGAAATACAAATTAACGGAGTACCAGCAGGGTACGAATTTAGTATAAATGGTCCTAGTGGTCCCTTTCAAGCAAGTAACATCTTTCCTATTACAGCAGCCGGAGTTTACACCATTCATATTAAACAAACTGGAGTAACTAATAACCCTTGTATATTTTCGGTACCAAACATTCCCATTAGAGAGCGTGATTTCTCAGTAGATGTTATAGCCGGTCAACCATTGTGTTCAGACGACAAGGGAAGCATTACCGTACAAGTTAATGATGTGCGTCCACAATATTATTATGAACTAGTGCAAGGCGGAACCGTTATAAACAGCGTCGGACCTATTGCAGAAAGTGATTATACTTTCAGTAACCTAAACGATGGTACCTACACGGTAAATTCAAGAACAGATGATGGTTGTCAATATACTGAAGACATAACCATAACATCACCAGACCCATTGACCGTTACAGCAGGTATTACACAACCGTTAACATGTGAGCCTGGAGAGATAACTATTTATCCCGAAGGAGGAACCGCTCCCTATTTCTATTATATAAATAGTACAACAGATTTTCAAACCGTACCAGAATATCAAGTAACTACACCAGGGATTTATAATATAACTGTAATAGACAATAACAACTGTTCAGCAACTACGCAAATAGAAGTGGAACAAACACCTGATCCTGAATATACCATTTCGCATACCGATGTCTCATGTAATGGAGCAGATGATGGTAGTATTACTATTAATACCACCAACAATAATGGTTATACCATGGCGTATAGCATTGATAACGGTACAACATTCACAACTACCTCAACCTTTACAGGCTTGACTCCAGGCACCTATAATATTGTTGTGAATTATACCTTGGAAGGAGTAACATGTTCAGGCACTGATACAGTTGAAATTCTTGAAGCAACTCCTATTGCTGCTACAGCAGAAATAGGACAAGATTATACTTGTGATAATTTGGGTAGTATTCAAGCCATTAACGTAACAGGAGGAACACCTCCGTATCAGTATAGTTTAGATGGTACTAACTTTCAAACTTCGAATATATTTGCAGGACTTAGCAGTGGTTCGTACACCATTACCATTAAAGATGCGAATGGATGTACTTTTACCACCAATACGTTGGTTTTAGATGACTTAAATCCACCAACCGATTTAAGTTTTACCAGTACAGCAGTTACCTGTCCAGATGAAAATTCAGATGTTACGGTAACCACAACTGGAGGCAATGCTCCATTTACGTATGAAATTATAAGTCCGATTAGCGTTTCTAATGGTACTAACAATATCTTTACAAATTTAGATCCTGGGACTTATTCGTTCAGAGTTACAGATAGTAAAAATTGTACCTACGAAGAAGACTTCACCATAGATCCAATTGAAAATATCAATGTAACAAGCCAGGTTCAAAACAATGTAGATTGTTTTAATTCTTCAACAGGAAATGGAACGTTTACCGTAACTGGTTTTAGTTCAACATATTCTTATTCAATTGATGGAAACACACCTGTTACTGGACAAACCAACACTACAATCCCGCAAACTAATCTTGCTGCCGGAACGTATACCATCGATGTAACCGATGAAACCACAAACTGTACAGCCACAGCTACCCTTACAATCGAAGGACCAGATAGTGCGTTAACAGACAGTGGCGCTACCGTAAACCCTATAACCTGTGTTGCAGATGGCAGCGTAGTTATAAATGTAAGCGGTGGTTGGAGCCCCTATGAATACACACTAACCCAACCCGATGCTACAGTGGTAGGTCCACAAGCTGGAAATACTTTTACTGACTTGTCGCAAACAGGAACCTACACCTATACTGTGGAAGATAGTAGCGGTTGTACCATTAGCGATACGTTTTCACTTACAGCACCAGTAGTGCCTGTAGCAACAATAAGCAGTACTTCAGACTTATGCTTCGACCCTACAAATGGAGCTACCATTATAGTAGATGCAACCGGCGGAGTAGCTCCTTATACCTATAGTTTAAATGGAAATCCATTTCAAGCCAATAATACATTTACCAACCTACCTCCAGGAACGTATACTGTGGAAGTTAAAGATGCATACGGTTGTACTTCCGCAGCGGTAAGCCAAGTTATTGCACCGCAATTATTGGCAGATGCCGTATTGACCAAGAATTTGGATTGTACCGCCAGCCCTGATGCAGAAATTACAGTAACGATTTCAGGGGGGACTATTAATTATGAATATCAAGTATCGGTTGATGGTGGTGCTTATGGAACTCCTGTTGCAGTAGCTGGAACTGTATTTACCTATACAACTTCGAATGCGGGTACCTACCAATTTATGATTACAGATTCCATAGGTTGTACGGTAGAATCATCCGTGATTACGGTAGATACACTACCGGTATTAGACCCACCAACAGTAACTGTTTCACAGGATATCTTATGTAATGGAGAAGAAACTGGAGCGTTGAATATAGTACCTTCAGGAGGATTACCTCCTTACTCCATAAATGTACAGAATACAACAACTGTTACAGATTACGGTACTCAAACAAGTGGATTGCCCGCTGGTGACTACACAATCACTGTTACAGATGACAATTCCTGTACTGAAACAGCAACTATAACGATTACACAACCCGATGCAATCGATTTTGCAATAACTACTACAGACATCGATTGTGATACAGGAACTCAATTCGGAAGTATTGAAGTTCAAAGTGTAACAGGAGGAACTCCAGAATACACGTATTACATTAGTAATAACTTTGGATACACAGCTAACTATGCCACTACTTCTGGAGGGGAAGACTATACTTTTACAGGCTTAAACTTCGGTATTTATCAAGTGGAAGTGATTGATGCCAATGGCTGTTCAAAAATACAATCAAACATCAAAATTGCCTCTCCTCCAGACGATTTAGATATTGATGTTTCAGCAGTTACGGCAGATTGTGCAACCGGTGGCACCGCTGTTGTTACAGTTAACCCAACTGTTAGTAGTGGTAATTATAGTTTTGGAATTGCTGATTCAACAACACCTCCTTACGCTACTAATTTTCAAGTATCAGACCCAGGGTTTCCTGAACGATCTACTTTTACTGGTCTTACACCAGGGGTACTTTACACGTTTGTTGTTCGCGATAACAGTACAGGTTGTTACTACTTTGAAACAGCTACTATACCCATTGATACGCCTTCAAATTTAACATCAACCATAGATACTGTAAATAACGTAACCTGTACTGGCGATGCCGATGGAACTGTAAGCTTTACCATAGATAATTATGATGCAGGGGCTACAGCTGTTGGTTATGAAATTTTCAATTCAGTAAGTAATACTACCACAACAATTAATGGCAACATTACACCACTTTCTGGTGGGCCTGAAACCGTTTTAAATATAGGTCCGCTTCCTACTGGATCCTACTATATATTGTTTAATGAAGTAGGTGGAGCCTTTAATGGCTGTTCGGTAGCATCGGTCCCTTTTGATATTATTGAATCTACCAATTTATTGGAATTAGCAGTCGCAGTTACCAAAAATGATAACTGTAACCTTAATGCCGGAGTGATAACAGCTACCGGACAATATGGAACACCACCATATCAATATAGTTTGGATGGTACCACCTTTCAAACTTCTAATGTGTTTAATGTTGAAGGTGGAAACTACGATGTATATATACAAGATGCGTTTGGCTGTATTAAAATGGAAACCATTTTTATGCCGACAGATACAAGCCCTGAAATTACATTAACTCAAGATCCAACAAATGTTTGTAATCCTGAAGGGACTTTTGAAATTATTGTTACAAGAACAGCAGGAGAAGGTATTGCACCCTACACCTATAGTGTGGATGGCTCTGGTTTTGCAACCTACACTGAAGATGCTGCCAATAGCTTTGTATTGTCTGGTTTAAATTCGGGTATGCATACCGTAACGGTAAAAGATGCCAATGGATGTACCGATACCAAAACCATTGACATTTTAGAGCCGCTAAATGCAGGTACGGCCACCAGTATTTCTACAACACCAAATTGTGGCGTATCTGATGGTATTATTACTGTACTTCCTACTGGAGGTTCTGGTAATTATAGCTATAGTATTACTCCTTCTCCAGCTATTATAACGCAAACTGGAAATATGTTTGAAAACGTTCCTGCCGGTACGTATGTAATTACAGTTACGGATACTACTACAGGATGTACTTTTGACGTGGATGCTGAATTGGAGACACCAAACCCACCAAGCTTCAATCCCGTTCCAACCGATGCAACGTGTAATGGTGGTACTAACGGAAGTATTACAGTAAACTTAACCGGATCAAATCCCGATCTTGTTTATATGTATGAAATTACTGCTCCGATAACGGTTGCACCACAAACATCCAATTTATTTAGTGGATTGGCGGCCGGAACATACACCGTGATGGTAACGTCGGGCAGAAATTGTACGACTACTCAAGATGTAACCATAGGTGAACCTACAGCTATAACAGTACCAAGCCCAATGGTAACACAATTTGGTTGTAACTCGGGCACGAACACATCTAACGATGCTTCTATAACCGTAACTGGGGTATCTGGAGGTTCTGGAACCTTTGTTAGGTACGAGTTTATTAGAGGGGGTACTACCCTTCAAGATGGACCGAACAATACCTATATAGAGACTGACAGAGTTGGAGGAACCTATACAATCAATGTTTATGACAACAAAGGGTGTGTGGGTACCACTACGGCTATAATCAATCCGTATAACGAAATTTCAGATCCATCGGTAACTGTGACCACTCCGTTAACGTGTACCAATCTAGAGGAAATTACCATATCGGTAACAGAAACAGGAGGTACACCAAGTGCTTTAGAGTATACCGTAACCGGTTTAAACGGAAACCCGTATAACGTAACCCAAACATCACCTGATTTTATAGACTTGACGATTGGAAACTATGAAATAATTGTTGAAAACACAGTTACAGGTTGTAGTGTAAAAACCGTACACACGGTTGAAGATCCAGATACGTTTATCATTGTTCCCTCATTGAACAACAATGTTACCTGTCTTGGTGATAGCGATGGAAGTATAGACTTTACGTTTGTAGATCAAGATTTGAATCCTACAGATGATGCGGGACCATTTGATTATACCGTAACAGATAGCGGAGGAGGTACAGTCACTACAGGCACTAGTCCTACTGCAGGACCTATTACTGTAACCGGCTTGTCTGCGGGTACATATACTTTTACAGGTACGTTGACAAACATTCCGTTCTGTACGACATCGGTAGATTTTGTAATTGAAGAACCTGCTGCCGCATTATCATTAAATGTTGAAAGCACCGATATTACATGTATTGCGACAAGTGATGACGGCACAATTACCGCAACAGCCAGCGATGGTTGGGGCCCGATGTATGAATACCAATTAGAGTTGGGAGCAACCATTATCTCAGCATGGTCTTCAACAAACTATTTTACTAATCTTTCTGCAGGTACTTATACAGTTAGTGTACGGGATAGTAATGGTTGTATTGTTTCAGATACTGAAAATTTAACCATCCCTACTCCTATTTCAGCAAATATAACAGCCGTGCCAACTACATTACCCTGTTTTAATGATGCCAATGCGACCATTACCATAAGTAATGTTACGGGCGGTCAAGGAAGCGGATACTTGTACACTTTGGTAAACAATATTACCGGTACGCGTTCAGGTCCACAGACTAATAACATGTTTACAGGTATTCCGGCAGGAACATACCACGCCGAAATATTGGATGGATGGAGTTGTACTGCTATAACTAGCGACGTTACTATCAATCAGCCTACCGAAGCTGCAACAGGTACATTATCATTGGTAACAGCACCTACATGTGCAACCGATGCCGTACTACAAATTGAAGCTTCGGGTGGTACAGCTCCGTATGAGTATAGTGCCGATGGAACAACCTATACAACATTACCTGCAAGCAATACCACTACAGTTTCGGTAAGTCCAGGAACATACCAATATTACATTCGTGACGCAAACGGTTGTACAGAAACGTTGACCAACGCAGTAACAGTAGAGCCTGTACTACCGACAACCATTAACTTAGACCTATCAGGAGCCGTTATTAACTGTTTTGGAGGTTCTAATGCTACTATTGTAGCAACAGCCAATAACGGTGTAGGTAATTATATCTACGAGTTGATTGATACAGCTACTAATACAACAATCCAAGGGCCACAAGCCAGTGGTACGTTTAACGACTTGCCTTCAGGAACCTATAGAGTAGATGTAATGAGTGGTGTTGACTGTCCGGCTTCTTCAGAAGTTATTACAATCACAGATCCTGAACTGTTGGTTGCTGATTTTACTAAAGATGACATTAGTTGTTTTGGTGAAGCAGACGGAAGCATTACCATGAATGCTAGTGGCGGTACCGGCACCATACAGTATGCTATTTCTCCAGACTTAAATCAGTTTCAAGAGGAAAGCACCTTTACAGGGCTAGATGCTGGAACGTATGAAGTAATTGTTCAAGATCAGAACGGTTGTTACCAAACCTTTACAATCGAAATTATTGAACCAGCCCTACTGGAAGCAAGTTTAGGAACTATCAATGATGAGATTTGTTTAAATGATGGTAATGGTTCAATTACAGTTGATATAACAGGAGGTACAGCACCTTACTCGATAAGTTTAGACAACACGAATTTCATCACAGTAACTGGGAATCAGTATACGTTTACAGGACTTCAAGGAAATGTTTTTTACCAAATTTATGTAGAGGATGCTAATGGTTGTTCTATTAATCCACCATTGGAATACTTTATGCCGGAACCCGTTGAGATTATTCCAAACGTAGTTATTGATGAAGTATGTACCAACAACAATCCAATAAGCATTGTTACTATTGAGGTAAATGCTGAAGTAGAAAGTGAAGTAGAATACAGTGTCAATGGAACTGATTATTTCGCATCAAATACATTCAATAATTTGACTCCAGGCACCTATACGGCGTATGTGAGGCATGCCAATGGTTGTATTAAAACAGAAGATTTTGTAATTGAAGACTTACAACCCATCAGTGCCACGGCAGCCGCTACACAAAATGTATTGTGTTTTGGTGATGCAACGGGAACGATTGAAGTAACAGCAACCGGAGGTTCGGCACCATTAGAATATGCCATTTCACCTTTCTTTAGTTTTGGAACTAATAACGAGTTTATAAACTTAGAGGCAGGTTCTTATACCATTTTAGTACGAGATGATATTGGCTGTGAAGTAACACTGAATAATATCGTAATCACACAACCTAATGAAGCGTTAGATGTTAGTGTAGATCCGACAGGTGAAACTTGTCTGGGTGCTAATGATGGTAGTGTAGAAATTACCGTAACAGGTGGAACAGCACCTTATTTTACAAGTATCGATGGTGTTACTTATACGCAAGACCAGTTTATTTATACCGGTCTTAATGGCGGACAGCAATACACAATATATGTAAGAGACGCCAATGATTGTAATATTACTCCTATGGACTTTACAATTGATGTTGGAGTGGACATTCAAGCAAATGCTACAGTAGAAAACAACTGTACCAATAATGTACCCGGTAACATTGTAACCATTAATGTAGATGCTAGTGTAACCAATGATGTTGAGTATAGTATCGATGGTACCAATTACGGGCCAGCCAATACATTCAACAACGTGGCGCCGGGCAACTATACCGCCTACGTACAACATAGTAATGGCTGTATCGATACCGATACTTTTGTAATTGAAGACTTACAACCTATCAATGCCACGGCAGCCGTTACCCAAGATGTGTTGTGTTTTGGTGCAGCGACTGGTGAAATTCAAGTGACTGCTACCAGTGGTAGTGCTCCTTTTGAATATGCTATCTCGCCTTTCTTTAGTTTTGGCTCAAATAACGTATTTACCGGTTTACCAGCAGGAACCTATACTATCATAGTGCGAGATGCTATTTCCTGTGAGTTTACAATAAGCAATATTGTAATTACACAGCCTGATGAACCCTTAAATGCAGATGTAACCACAACAGGCGAAACCTGTCTGGGTGCGAACGATGGTAGTGTAGACATTACCGTAACAGGTGGAACACCGCCCTACTCTACTAGTATTGATGGTATAAACTATACACAGGACCAATTTAATTATAATGGCTTAACTGGAGGACAGCAATACACTCTGTATGTGAAAGATGCTAGTAACTGTGATATGATACCGATGGATTTCATTATCGATTCAGGTGCAGATATTAGGGCTGCAGTAGAAGTAGATTATAGCTGTACCAATAATGTAAGTAGTAATACTGTAATCATCAATGTGGATACTAGTGTAATCAACGATGTTGAATACAGTATTAACGGTACTGACTATTTCACTTCAAACACGTTTAATAATTTAGTACCGGGTAATTATACAGCCTATGTACTACACGAAAACGGATGTCTCGATACTGAGAATTTTGAAATTAATGAGCTGCAACCAGTCACTGCCACCGTAACATCAGAAAACGTTCTTTGTAATGGCGACACGACCGGTCGTATTGAAATAGAAGGATTAGGTGGTCTAAATACTTTCACCTACGGAATTTCACCAGATTTCAATATGACAACCAATACTGTATTCACAGACTTAGCTGCTGGGACATATATCGTACGAGCTATGGATGAAACAGGATGTTATGCTGATGAAACTGTTACAATTACCGAACCTACCGCTATGGATGCAACTGTAGTCGATGTTTTACAAGAAATCTGTGTAGAAGATGATAATGGAGCTATCGAAATTAGTGTTTCAGGAGGAGTGCCTCCATATGCAACAAGCTTAAACGATGAATCTAATTACGTTATCGACCAATATACATTTGATAACCTAGATGGTGGTCAAACCTATACCATTTACATTCAAGATGGCAATGGTTGTGTTACCACACTAGATGTACCGTTAGATAGTCCAGTAGATATAAATGCTTCTGCGGCTATAGATTATACGTGTACAGAAAGCATCGTAACTGTAACGGTAGATCCTTCGGTTGCTAACGAAGTAACCTACCACTTAAATGGTGGCGCAGGACAATCTGAAAATGTATTCTATAATGTTCCGGAAGGAAATAATACAATCGATGTTATCCATCCATCAGGTTGTTTCGACTCAGTAACCTTTGACATTGAAGAAATAGTCCCATTATCCCTTACTTTAAACGAAACGGGACTCAACCAAATTACTGCAACAGTAACTGGTGGAGCTGGAGGATACACGTACTTTTTCAATGATGAAGATTATGGGAGTGATAATGAATACATTTATTACGAAGATGGAACGATAACCGTTAAAGTGATCGACCAAAATGGTTGTGAAGTTGAAGCCGTAATCGAAGTAATATTTGTAGATATTACCATCCCGAATGTGTTTACACCCGATGGTACTAACACAAATGACACTTGGATGCCTCAAGACACAGAAAATTATCCAAATATTAAAACGGCTATTTACGATAGACACGGGCGTGAAATCGCAGTTTTAAGACAAGGTCAAGCTTGGGATGGAACCTATAACAACACTCCATTACCAACAGGAGATTATTGGTATATCATTCAGCTTGGAAATGCGGAAGATAATCGAGAATTCATCGGACACTTTACACTATATAGATAAATAAACCCACTCCACAATGGTTCCCCAAAAACCGTTGTGGAGTATTAACAATATCCCCCAAAACCTACAATTATGAAAAATGTTTTCTTACTTTCAGCGCTGCTTTTATTGTTTTTGTCAGCAAAAGCACAGGAGTTGACAATCCCTACCTATACCCAATACTTGGCTGATAATCCTTTTGTAATCTCCCCAGCCTATGCAGGTATTGGAGATCATGTAAAAGTACGTGTTAATGGCCTTACACAATGGGTTGGTGTTAAAGATGCTCCAGATATGCAATCCTTGGTTGCCGATACACGTTTGGGACAACGGTCTGGTTTAGGTATGTTTCTGTACAATGACAGTAATGGATTTACGCATCAAAAAGGAGCTAAAATTTCGTTTGCGCATCATTTAATATTAGAAAGACATCCAGATCAATTTTTATCTTTTGGTTTGTCTTATAACCTAAATCAATTCAGAATAGATACGGAAGAATTCAATACTACAGACCCTTCTATAGAAAACGATAGGAAACTGACCAATCATAATTTTGACGTTGCAGCTTTGTACCGCTATGAAGACTTTTATTTCAGTTTTAATGCGAACAATATCTTGCCTAAGAAAGAAGATGCTTTTGGGCTTAATGAACCCTTAAAACTTAGAAACTATCAAGTTTATACAGGCTATGTTTTTAAACAAGGCCGCAATAGCAGCTTCGAAATTGAGCCCTCAACATACATCCAATATTTTGAAAGTGATCAACGATCCACAACAGATTTAAATGTAAAATTTAGGTTTTTAGACCACGAAGATTACTACTGGGCAGGATTGAGTTACCGTTTTTTAAACGACCAAGCGGCAGAGCCTTTAAATATCAGCCCAATGGTAGGGTTAAAGAAATCTAATTTTTACTTTGCTTATTCCTACCAGATAATTACCAACGAACTCACTAATAATAACAGCGGGACACACATGATAACCTTAGGATTAAACATTTTTCAAGGTATTAGTAACTGTGCGTGTACTATGTAACCGAAAACAGATAAAATAATAACTTTAGAAATTCTAAAATACTAGTTTTAACGTTTATAAATTACTTATATCTGTACTCTGCTTAAAAAGCATCCTCCTTTTTGACTAATGCCAGATGCTGGAACTGGTAGGCAGGCAGGTTTGGATTTTCAAGATAAATTAAAGCAAAGAAATTATCTGTAGACTTAAAAATTTATTCTTTATGGAGATTTATTGCAAAAAGAAAAAGGTGTTTTCTTAGAACGATCAAAGGGCTATTTTTAAAAATGTATATATTCGCAAAACGAAAACAACTTTGACATTATTAAGTTCACAAATCGTCAATGTCGATTGTAAAAATTGGCAAAGCATTGATTATAGCTGGGACTACAAACGTTTTTTATGAGCCCAACCAAATTACTAAGGAGGACTTCAAATAAAATAAAAAACTCTGCTATTTTCATGATTAACAAGGGTTTGTATTTTTAGAGATATCTTATACGGGTTAGTCCCAAAAAGGATCGCTGTACTCCGACTTGGATGTACCTTCCAAATGAAGTCTTTCAATGGTTTCAAGTTGAGTTGGGGTTGCTACTTTTTGAATTTCATTAAAGAGGATTCGCTCTTCAAAACGGATGTGTGCTTGTAATTCTTCTTCTAATAGACTCAAAGACTTTTTTGAATCTTCGGTATCATTAAATAGCCTTTTAATGCGGCGGTGCTCTTTTAAAGCACGCTTTACCATTTCATTCTCATTACCCAAAATAGGAAAAATATGTTTTTCTTCAGCTCTGAAATGCGGTTTAATTTCTGTTTCAAAAAACCAATCGGCATAGGCTTGCATCTGGTCGATTGCAATATTCTTGACAAATCCTTTTCGTATTTTCCAAGAAAATAACAAGCCAAAATGATGCTGCCGGCTAAAGGGTTTTAAAGCTTCGTGACGTTTTATAGGTTTGTTTTTATGGGTTTCGGGCATACGTTTAAGTTTTTAATTGTTTTCAGGCTTTTTGGCATTTAAAGGCCCACTTGAAGTTCAGTACTAATAGTTTTCAGGAAACTTTGCCCTACCTTACATTTTTTAAAACTCCTCTGTTATAATTTTTTTCTTATCCACTTTTAAATGATCCAATTGTTTTTGTACAGCATCCATCATAGGTGGCGGACCACATACATAAAAATTGGCGTTTAAGGAAGTCGCATTTTTATTTATAAAATCTTCTGAAACCTGCCCGTAGGCATATTCTTCAGATTTTTCATCGGAAAGGATATTGATGAAATTTTCGCCCAACATCTCATCGAATTCATCTTTAAGAATAATGTCTTTTTTGGTTTTATTAGCAAAAATCAGTTTGTTATTACCCAGTTTGTTTTTTGCCTTTAAGTCTCTTAAAATAGAAATAAAAGGTGTAACTCCCGCGCCACCAGCAATAAAGGTTCCTTCGCCTGTATAGGAAATAGCCCCAAAGACATCGTTTACAATAAGCCCATCCCCTGCTTTTAAATCTAGAAACTCATTAGTTACGCTTTTGTGAGAAGGATACGTTTTTATCATAAACTCCAAATAATCGTCACTAGGCAAACATGTAAAAGTAAAGGGCCTGCCTTCATTTTGCCAACCTTCTTTATCGATGAAAATTTCGGTAGCTTGGCCAGGCTTAAAATTAATTCCGGTTGGTTTTTCGGTTACAATGTGCAGCACATCGTGGGTGTTGTGCTCAATCGATTTGATTTTAACGGGTTGATTTTTCATAATTTAGAAGTTTTAATCTTAAAAATACGGGTTTTAAACCTCAAATAAAAAATAACATTCTCCTAGCCCATATTATTTTTCTGCAATAATTGCAAAAGCTGTCATTTGTTGTTCATATTCCTTAAAAACAGAACGCATTTGCATAATCCTTTTTTTGGCTTTGGGATGTGTTAAAACATTAAAACCAATTTTTAATGTCCTTAAAAGACCTTCATCACTCAATACCCGTTTGGGTTCGAGAAGATGCATAGGCGCTTCAAAAACATGTTTTATTGTAAACCCTTCTTTCTCCAATATTTCGCACCATTCATTTTGTGTTAGCGGTCTTGCATTTACCTTTATGGTCTGTGCTAGTTTTCGCTGTATGTTTTCTTTCACTTTGGAATCAATTTCATTTGGCATCAACCCAAGTTCATGAATACCATACAGTCCGCCTTTTTTTAATATACGATATGCTTCACCTATAATTTCCGATTTACGATGATCGGCCTGCATGGTGAGCATCGCCTCCCCTATCACTTTATCTGCAGAAGCTTCTTCCAATCCCGTATTGGCGGCAGTAGTGTTTAGTATACTATGATTTTCAGCTTTAATATACTTTTTTAACTTATGGGCTGCTTCTTCGTTTAACTCAATCCCTGTGTAATTTTTCGGGTTTTGTTTGAGTAAAAAAGGAGCTGTGTATCCCATTCCGGGAGCAAATTCCACCACTGAATCTTGGCTGTTTATTTTTAAATTATCAATTAATTTCAATGTAAGTTCCTTACCGCCGGGACGCAATACTTTTTTTCCCATTTTGGCAAGAATCCAATGGCCTTGTTCGGTATTGATAGTTTTGTTTTTCATTAAGATTTTTTTGCTACGTCTTCTACGCGTTTAGCACTGTCGCCTTTATTTAAGCTTAACCGTACTATACTGTCTTCTGTGGCCGTAAGGTCGTGAGGCACGCCGCCGTCTAAGGCAATTAAATCTCCTTTTTTCAGGGCATGAACATTTCCGTTTACCCCAAAATCAATACTTCCTTCAAAGATTTCGACTACGATAGGAAAAGGTGTTTTATGCTCTTTCATTACCTGGCTTTTTTTAAAAGATATTCGTATTTCCTTGCCTGTTTCCGTTTCGAGCAACACTTGTATGGTAGGCCGTTTTTCGTGGTATTCTATATTGTTTGTTAATGATGCTGTTTTCATAAGTAATTTTTATTTTATTTTTCCAATTCTATCGTCTTTGATATAATTTTTTAATAATTTTTGAAATTACGGTATCAGCATACAGCCCATAACCGTTTAATAAAAAACCTTTGATTTTATGGATTGAAGAAGATATGGCATATAAAATCATCGAATCTCCAGGGTCTGTCATTCCTTCAAAACGATATATTTCGTCAATGGTAAATTCTTCGGGTTGAAGTTCTGTAGTATTGGTTATGTCCATGAAAATTTCTTTGTTCGTATAACGAAATTGGAAATCTACTGTATATCCTCTTTTAATAAGATTATTCAGTGCTTCACTAAGGGTATCGTAATTATATGGTGTTT
>Ga0209309_10000782_pt1 | contig 34598 bp, 29 predicted proteins | sample COGITO_mtgs_1204_2_FD_184807 | JGI IMG/M metagenome (GOLD analysis project Ga0209309, IMG submission 184807) | Pelagic marine microbial communities from North Sea - COGITO_mtgs_120412 (SPAdes) (version 2) | ecosystem: Environmental > Aquatic > Marine > Epipelagic ... | reverse complement strand
GCTTCTTCTAAGTGCTTTATGCCTTTTAGGAAGTCCTTTTTGGTCATCATTTTTTAGAATCACTTCTAAAATGGCTAGAACAAGTCTCACCTTATCAGGTGAAGGGAACTTGTCGCCCTTTGGTAGGTCAAACAGATTGATTGAAATTCCTGAACCTACTTTTAGATCCATGAACTCTCCACCAAGAGACTCAACCATTCCTTTAGAACTTGCACCGTTATCAATCCACACTATGCGAGGCTTAAGTCCTGAGAACATAAGCATCAGCTGTGTGACGTTAAACGATTTACCAGAACCACTTCCACCAAAGACAATACCGTTCCAATTTGTTAGTTCACTAGCAAAAGGGTTCATTGAAAAGAGCCCCATATCGCGATTAGGAATCAAACAGACTGGTTCTTTGTTGCCTTTCCAGAAGGAGTAAAGTGGCAGCAGGTGAGAAGCGTTAGACGATTTCATCTTTTTATGACGAAAACCCTCACAGCCTCCAACAGTTGCTTTAATAAAAGCATCAAAAGATGGCAGAGTTTCAATCAAACCCTCACTTTGACTCATGTCTCTAAAAGTCTTTAAGACTTCATCAGACTTTTCTTCTAATTCTGATTGAGTTTCACCCCAAAGAATTACGTTAAAGTCCATACTGACTAATTTTTCACTCCCAGAAATGAGTTCAGTGAGTAGTCCCTCAATGTTTAAAAGCTTATTCTCACTCTCAAGGTCAGAGACGTTCTTTGATCCACTTGCCATCGAGTGAGTGATTCTTCTTTGAAGCTGCAACTTATTTTGCTCAGCTGTCTGATCAAGTATCTTAATGTTCTGACTGATCCAGAAGTGAAATGGAAGTTTCGTGAACTCATCAACCATTGCAGAGTAAGTGAAGTTTTCAGGTAAAGTTTTTAAAGTAACGACTTTAAAAATATATTTACCGATCTTAACTCCATCCTTACTGCTTTCTAAATCTGTTAAGAGCATCTGTGAACTTAACGGATCTGATAAGACTTCTTCAATCTTTCGTCTTGTAGGAAGCCCAATCTCTTCAGAACGCTCTAGGTTTAAGTACTTGAAGCAAAGGTTAAACCATTCTGTATTTGTGATTCTGTTTGGCTCGACTTTAGCTCCACTTAAAATGGACTCAACTTGCTTTAAAACCCTTAAGAACTTCTCAGAAGACTTGGTGTACTGATCTTTTGTTACAGTTCTAAAATCTGTTTCTCTATCAAAAAGATTCCTTTTCTTAAAAGGATGGGGTTTTGATCTTACAAAGAAATAAATCTTTGGAGTAAAGTAGTTTTTACTTTCAGCGTTTGATCTTAAAAAATCAGATCTTGCATCAAGCACTGGCTTATAAGCTTCATCACAACTACTTGAGAGATCTTCATTTGCAGATATGAGCTCATTAACGTCAGGTGTGAGTTTGTAAAAAACTTGAAGCCTATAGCCTTGTTCACAAGTCTTAAGTAAGTTTTCAATACTTTTTGTAAAAACATTTATTTGATCATTTGTCTTACAGTTTAAATCATAACCAGTAAGTCTAAAACCAGCTCCAAGAGAGCCGTCCTTAAAGACCATTAAGCCCTGATCATCATCAAAATGCCAAAACGGCAGTTTATCTATTATTTTACTCATAAAATGTATTTTTCATCCTTTCTGTTTTTAAAGAGTTTTCTCCTGCACTAAAGAATCTAGGCGTGACCAAATACCTGACTAAATGAATCAGGTAATTTTCTGGCTTTCCTTTTTTTCCAAAGTAGAGGGTGAAGAGAAGTAGTAATGGAATCCCAAAGACTGTGATGAGCACTAAACTGGTTTGACCAAAAAAGAGATTCATTACAGCTGCGACCATTAAGACTAAGATAAGGTCAGGGGCTTCAAGCCCCATAACCTTAATAGCTCCATCTAAGTTTCTATGAACTTTCGATTGTTCTAAACTCAAAAGTCTAGAACCCGCTCGCTGATTGAAGCCACTTGATGATTAAGGGTGCTAAGAAACCAATCACTGAACAGCATATAACTGTTATGATTCTTCCTTTTGCAGCCCCATCACCTGTAACAGCTAAAATAGAAGCGTAGATGAGCCCTAAAATGCTTAATGCAGGGAGGACTACAGTGACAATACTTCTAGTTAAGCTTGTGACTCTTGACTCAAATCCACCAAAGTTTGCTAAAGCAAATTCTGGTATGAACAAAGCGGTGCCTATCACTCCTAAGCATAGGAATGCTAACCAAATATTCTGATGTTTCATGCTACTTCAGAAATAAGACTAGGCTTGCGTACTTTGATCCGTACTGGAGGTGTGCGTTTCCTTCTGTAGATGAGCTACTGTAGCCATCTCCAACACACTGTCTTTTCATGAACTTTCCGTTCTTCTTTTTCAACACCAGCTCCATACGGTACTGTGTTCTCTCATTTATGACGTTGATCGGTTTAACAAAGTAGACTCTGTCTGGATCTTCATCAATTTTGAGTTGGTATTCACCAAACTCTTTGTTGTAAAATGCAACTCCTGCATCTCTAATTTTTTTGTTTCTTGGATCTAACCAAGCTAAGTAATATGTTTCAGGTTTTTTATTTTCCATTTTTATTTTTTCCTTTAAAAATTAATTTTTCTAGTTTTTTTTTGCTCTTTCCCAAAACTTTCCAAAATTATAATTTACGAATCTGCGCTATCTTTCCTCCTCTCTAACAACATCGCCAAAAGGAAAAATATGATTTAAAACCATATTTTTAGAATTTATTTGCATAAGTACTCACCATTAAAGAGGTAACAGACTTTACCAGGTTGTCCGTTTTGACCTTTGGGTACTTCTCGCCACCAACTAATTTTCTTAGTTGAGCCTTCAACCAAGGCTTTATAGCTTCCAAGTGAGACACGGTTCGAGATCAGTGGATCAAATTCACTGTAATCATTAGCTTCAATTAAGAGTTTTCCTGGGGCTCCGCCAATTTTAGGAACCATGAGGTATGGTATATCTTTTGGGTACTTTCCTCTGACATAAGTGACGCATCCCTTATACCAAGTCCCATCAGTTCTCTTGAGTGGTGAGTGTGAACTGTGTATTTGTGCTCCTAAGTAGATTCCAATTTGTCCTGAGTTTTGACCAGCAAGATCAATCATAGGGTTGCCGCTTACAGTAGTAGCTTGAATATCGACCGTACCAGCTCTAAGACCTTCTTTTTTGCAAGAGTTGTAGTCTTGTGAGGTGAAAGAGAAGAGCTGAGTACCTTTTTCAAAAATAACCTCTTTAGCTTTTATATTCAGATTAAAGTTTTTAATTTTAACTTTGCTTTTGAACCTAAACATCACCTTTTTAGCACTGATGGTTAAATCTTCATCTAAGACGTTGTCTCCATAAAAAGAGAAATCTTCTAATTCAAAAGTCTCACCCTCTATAGGATTCTCATTGTCGTCAAGATTCTCATCTTGAGTAATGACAGGTGTCTTTCCTTTTGTATCCTCAATCTCAGGTTCTTCATCTCCACATCCTGTTGAAGCCAAAGCCGCTAGAGCAAAGACAAGTGGAAAAGTTATTTTTCTTATTATTTTTGTATTTATAAACATTTTTTAATCTCCTTTTTTAGGTTTTGTTCTCGTTCAATTAATTTTTCGATTTCATCTCTTAATTTTAAAATTGAAGAGTTTAAAATGTGATCTATGCTAAAAGCTCGCTTATTCATAAATTGAGAGATCTCTTGTAGATTTAAATTGCTCCAATACCTTAGGTAGAGAATTTGTCTTTCTTCAGCACTTAGAATTTCGGATGCTTCATAAAGATAATTTTTCATCACATTGGTTTTAAAAATATTTTTCAGATAATAGCGTTCGTTTTTCATAATTTGTTGTTGCCTCCTTACCCTATAGGGAAATCGGGCAGTTTTTGGGCAGTAAATTGGAGGTAGGTTGATCATCTAAGTTGTTGTTTTTATTAGTGGAAAGATGTGGTTTATAGAGTAACCCAAATGTAATTTTCCGATGTGCCAGATCTAGCGCAAGCCTTACAGCTCTTCTTGATACCCCAAGAGCTTCAGCGGCCTGTCTTTGCGTCATATTTTCCCAGTAGATTTTCCAGACAGCTCGTTGTTCAGCTGGTGAAAGGTGATCACTGAGAATTCTTTTTATAGATCTTTTGAATCTCGGTTCTTTAGAAAGCTTATGATCAATATTTGATGAGTAGATTAAATCAGCATAGTTTTCGCTTGCTACATTTTCGGTAGTGCTAGCATTATCCAAGTAGTCTTCTTTGAGATTTCCTTCGGTACTTTGAAGATGCTCTTCCCAATCGTCATGAGTCCATGAGCGGGCTTCAGCTTTTAACTTCTCTAGGTCTATACCGTTGCTGCCCTTTCGCTGCCCGTTTTTACTATAGGGTAAGGGGCTTGTTTGTTTTTTTACTTTGTTTGCTTTTTCCATGTAACGTACTCCTTGTTGATGTTTACATGGGATTCTCTAATCCAATCTTTGTGCCAAAAGTCGGTTCTAGTGATTTCAGTTACTTAGAAGATATTTTAGTGATTTTCCCCTAAAACCGTTTTCATTTGAAAACGAAAGTGAAAACAGTCAGATATAAAATAATTTCACAACATATTAAAATTACATGGTTTTTTAAGAATAAATTAAATTAGTTTGTGCTTAAACTTAAATAAAGTAGAAGGAAGAAAAGCTTCTTATCAAAGAGGCAAAAGCAGTAGGAGATAAGGCAATGTCGATCAAACCCATAAAGGTTCTTATTATAGAAGATAACTGGATGGAGTCTGAGTATATTGAAACTCTACTTAACAAATATCTTAAAAAACATGATGTAACATCACTCATTAGAAGAACTGCGACAGAAAGAGAATCCTATGAAGCCTTGTCTCGTGAACGCTTTGACCTAGTAGTTTTTGATATTGATTTAGATGATCCTGGTGCAGGTCTAAGACTTCTTAAGCAGTTCTCAGATGAGATTGGGTACTCTGTGATGTCTACAGCTAGACAAAAAGATGAGGTTGTTGAGCTGGCATACAAGATCGGTTGTGAAGACTATATTCATAAACCGATTAAAAAAGAAAAAATAGAAAACCTTGTAAAAGACTTTGTAAACTCGGCAACTCAGAGAATTAAAGAAAAGCTGATTCTTTCTAAATACATCACTCAAGATGAGTACACTAAAAAACAAATTTTAAAGATTTCAAATGTAGGAGACGCCACAGTTCTTTTAAATGGTCCTACAGGTGTTGGAAAACAGGTAATAGCAGAGCTTGTTCACGAGATTCACAATTCAGATAAGAAATTTCTAGAGCAAAACTGTTCAGCAATTGAAGATAGCTTAGCTACATCTTTTCTTTTTGGTCATATGAAAGGCTCTTTCACTGGTGCCGTTAAGGATCAAACGGGTATCTTTGAAAAAGCTAAGGGTGGAACTGTGTTCTTGGATGAAATTGATAAGACATCCGTGGAGTTTCAAGCAAAACTTTTAAAGGTGATTGAGCAAAAGAAGGTCCAGCCTATTGGGTCTGATAAGAGTATAGAAGTTGATTTTAAACTTATTACTGCTGCCAGTAAGGATCTTGCACAAATGGTAGAAGACGGTGAGTTTTTACCAGATTTATGGGAGAGGCTTCAAGGTGAAACAATTTTACTCAAACCTTTATGCGAAAGACCAGAGGATATTTCATATCAATTAAAACGTTTTATGAAAGCACATCAGTCAGGTAGATTGTTTTCGGTTTCTGCTAAAGCCATGAAGGTTTTGAGTAATTATGACTGGCCTGGTAATTCTAGAGAGCTTAAAAATGTGGTTGATAAGTTTCAAAGGCGTAAGGTCAAGGTTGTTGAGCTTGAGCACCTTGGGTTTTTAAGAAGTAAATCAATTCGCGACAAATATAAGTTTGCTAACACTAATATTTTAAAAGCTGTAAAAGAAGATGGGCTCTCAAAAATCATAGAAGACCTCACTAGAGAAATCATTGAATACAGCTATGAGCAAAACTTTAAGAATACTAGAAAGACCTTAAGGCAGCTCGATATAAGCACAAGGGTTTTTTATAAGCATATGGAACAGCAGCAGCAGCAAAAAGAGGTGGGTTAATGAATACTGAAAAAGATAAAAATGTTGGTGGAGGCCCACTACATAATTTGTTGGCCAAACACAGTAGTGTCATGTCGGGCCTATCAAGTTTAGAGATGAAACTTGAAAAGCAAGCTCCAGATTGCTTGTGTTACATTGAAGAAGTCTACAGGCATATGGAGGCATGTGCTGAAATTATTCAAGAATTACAAAATAATAAAAACAACGAGAGGTAGAAGAAATGAAAAAAATATGGACTATTATATTAGCAGTATTTGGTGCGGGCGGAGATGCGTTTGCTGACTGTTATTCCGAAGCTACGAACCTTACAAGTGAGCAAATGGTGACTGCAGTTGACTACTGTTTAGAGTCAGAAATGGAGAGGTTAAGAGAGATTCAAAGGCAGTTTCATATGGTTGATTATCAAAGTAAACTCGTTTTAATAAAAGAAGCTCGGAGTATGAGAAGTGGCTGGATATACGATGATTACATTATTCAAGCCAGCGTGATTTGCACTGTATGTACTGAAGGCGAAGAACGTGAGCTGTAAATTTGCTATTTGCTCTTTTCTAAGCTTACTTCTGGCTGTACTAAGTGCAGGCTGCAAAAAAAAGGAGTTGTATAGAACCAATCTTCTTAGCTTTAAGAAGGATCAGGTAATAGATCCCTCTGAGATGAGATTTGCTCAGCAATACTTCATACTAGACAATGTGATGCTCAAACTTGTGAAGCTTGGGTCAAACGAAGAGTATCAAAATGACCTAGCTAAAAAACTTGAATTTTCAAAAGATAAAAAGACGCTGAAGATTGTATTGAATGAAGCTTTCTTTAGTGATGGCTCACAAATCAAAGCAAAAGATGTAGAAATGTCTTTAAAAAGAGCTGTGTTAAATGGCGCGCCTCATGTGAATATTGATAATCTTTTTACAGGTGCAAAAAATCTGAAAAAAATCACTGACTCTATAGCGGGGATCAAAGTACTCTCGGATATAGAGCTTCAGCTAAAAATGACTAGACCTACTAAGGAAATTCTATTTTTCCTAAGTTTAACAGATTTAGGTATTCTTCATAAATCGCAATATATGAAGGGCAAAATCTTATTGTCAGATTGGACCGGGGTGACTTCTGGGCCGTATAAAGTGACCTTTAATGAGAAAGAGCAGATTGTTTTAGCCTCCAATCCCAAGACTTTTAGATACACGGCAAAAATGCCTCCTAAAGTTACCTTTGAAAGCTATAAGGGTTCAAATGTGATTGAAAAGCTTAAAAGTGGAGAGCTGGATTTTGGAATGATCACTTTTATTGATTATCTCAAAAATATAAAAATTATTGAGAACCTAAAAGGCTATAAGGTCATGAGTGATAAAACAGACGGTATCGTCTATATGACCCTCAACACTAAGTCAGGTCTCTTTTCAAAAACAGGAAACAGGCAGTGGGTTCAGAAGAAAGTCTTAGAATCTTTTGTGGTGGACGCACAATACAATCCTGCTGCAAAAAAAGCATATCAGTTTTTCTTGCCTCAAGCTAAGGGCTACATTCCGGATGCAAAAGTACTGAAACTGCTCTCGCACGTAGACACGAATGAAACTCCTGAAGATTTGAAAAATGGATTCACCATAAAAATGATCAAAGGAATGAAATATTATATGATTCCTGATATTGGTGAGCAGTTGAGCAAAGTTTTGGGGATAGATGTTAAAATTGATATGACGGTCCCGAACGATACTTATCTTCAGTTTATAAATGAGAGGAATTTTGATGCTACGGCAATTGGATTTGGTATGAGCTACAAAGTTCTAGGTGAGGCAATGAACATTCAATACCTTTCCAAAAACCCGATGCTTCTTGATCCTACTGGCAAAATCAAAAGTTTGCTAAAAGATTATCAAGAGCATGACAATCTGGTAGATGAGTCTAAGATTATATCAAAGATTCTAAAGCAAATGACTGTCGATTCTGAATGTGTTCCACTATTTTATTTTTCATCTCCATATTTTGTGAATGAAAAGACCCTAACAGCCAAAACACTCAGTTATGATGACTCCGTTAAGTTCTATAAAATGGAGCGTAAATAGATTTTGAAAAATTCGGAACTATTAAAACTCATTATCAAGGAGCTTGGCTGGAAAGCTGAAATGCAAATCAAGTCTATTGATAATGGAGATTTTGGCCATGAGGCTATGTCGGTTACATATAAGTCTAAAAATCATGAGGTTCAGAGCTTTGGCCAAGGGGCTACAAAAGATGAGGCTGTCTTTAAGGCAGTGATGGAGCTTTTAGAGAGGCTTTCGTTCTTTAAGCATAAGAGCAGTCTGTTTTTCCAAGAAAAAATGCTTGGCAGAACTGAGAAGACAAAAGTTGAACTTGGCTCTATGTATCCAGGTGCTGAAAACTGGCTTTTAAACACCTCCAGTGGCTTTGCTATTCATACAGATAAGAAGCTAGCAATGGAGTCGGCTTTAAATGAGCTTATTGAACGCCATGTGATTTTAAAAGCATTACTAAGGAAGGTTTCACCTAAAAAAGAAGCCGCTGAGTCTATAGATGGGATTGAGACAAATTATTACTCTTGGAAAGGTCCAGTTGGTAGATTTGTTAGTGTCTATAGGGGAGTGAGAAGTCAAAAAACTATATATGGTTTTGGAGCTGCCAAGTCTCTGAAGGAATCTAAAGAAAAAGCATTTTTAGAAGCTGTTCCTAGGCTAGGTCTGCTTTTAAAGGAAAACATTGAAGATAAAGTTGTGCTATCGACAAATGAGAACTTTTTATACCACTTTTATGAACAGCCAAAAGAAACTACAGCCTTTTTCGAAGGAGCAACAGAAGATAAGCTTCCAGAACTAAGCACGAGTACACTAAAGACTGACATCTGGTTTGCTGAAGTTGAGGTGCCTTTAAGCGAAGTCTTAAAAAAGAATTTTTATGCTGTTAGGGCTGTGTCTCCTGTAATGCAGGCCCATTTTACTGGAAAATGGGATAAGAAATTCATGAACCCTTTAGCTATGGGAATATATGAGTCTTTTCCAGAAGACCTTCATATAGTGGGCTAGTCATGACAAAGCAGATATCAATTCAAAGATCTATTTTTACAACCGTTGTAGCATCCTTCATATTTTTAGCTGTGGTGCTGATTGCTGTGCAGTCTGTCTTTGAGTCACAGAGGATTCATGAAAGCACTGTTAACTTGGTTTCTGAGCAGGTTGATCTAATCGTGAACAGGCTTGATGGGCACTCTATAGACAATCATGCAATTTATGCGACAAAGGCTGTTGAGTCCTTACATAAGGTCTCTGCCGTAGCGGTCTATGATTCTTATTGTAATGAACTTGGTAAAAAACCTCTTAACATTGGCTTTAAGTGGGAGTGTGATCTTAAACAAATTCCGAGTGGCTTTTTTATATATTTAGCTAAAAACTCTTTTTCAGATTCTGAAGGGGCTGTAAAGTACATTTTGCTGTCAATTGAAGAAGAATCAGTCTTCACAAATTCTTCAGTCTTGTGGTTGATTTTTATTACAGCGCTGTTGCTAGGGCTGACACTTATAGTTTTATGGAAAGTGATGACCGAAAGAGTGCTTCTGCCAATTGAAAGTCTTAGGCAGCTTGTGTCTAAAAAGCGTTTCACTAAACAAGATCAGAAAGTGGCTAAAGAAGCGCACCTTCCACAAGAGCTTCAACCTATTTTTGAGAGTGTACTCTCCAGGGATAAGATCATTCAATCAAACCGTGATGAGTTGGTTCGAAAAGTAAAATATGAAGCTGTTGCTGACAATAGTCAGCAGGTTGTCCATGATTTACAAACACCTCTTGGAGTGGTTAGAGATGGTCTTTTGGCATCGGGATCTAGTAAAGTCTATAAAGACGCTCTAAAAGATCTTGAAACACATATTTCACAAATATTTGAAAAATCAGAGACATATATGAAAGTGGTAGAGGCTCTAAGTCTTACAAGAAGTGTTGTTAAGATGAAGGAAAAAGAACTTGAGGCCAATAAAGAGAAAATCAAACTTAAGATTGAATCAGATCTTGATATGGCCAAAATTAAACTCAATCCAACAAAGTTTAAATTTATTCTTCTCAATCTGATCAACAACGCTAAAGACTCATACTCTTATATGGATGAGGGAGAAATCATGATTGAGTTTTTAAAAAAAGACCATGATATTTTTATATCTGTAAAAGACAATGGTTGTGGTATTGCCGAGGCTGATCTAAAAAGCATCCTCAAACGTGGTGTGAGTATTGGTAAAGAAGGCAGTGGCCTCGGTTTAAGTGATGCAAAAAAGTATATAGAGGGCTTAGGTGGTGAAGTTACAGTCGATTCAAAACCTGGAGAGGGCACAAAAGTTACAATGAAAATCCCAGAGGGTGATGTTGGTTTCATGTCTAACGGCAAAGCTCCATATGACTGTGTACTTATTGAAGACTACGGCATGACTCAAATGCACTGGCTAGATGTGGCTAAGGCGCAAAATAAAAGTCTTGCTGTTTTCACTTCTCCTCATGACTTTATAAAAAATAAAAACCTGATCACTAAAGACGCTGAACTTTATATAGATTCACATTTTCCAGATTTTGACAGAAATGGTGAGGACTGGGCTAAAGATCTTAGCGAAGAGGACTACAAAAATCTGTGGCTTACGACTTCTAAGAAAATTGATGTTTCTGACATGCCCTGGATCAAGGGCAAGATCGTTAAACATAAGCCACCGTTCAAATAATCTGTTAGTTTAGGATCTCCTTTTGATACGAAGTCCAGTATTATTATGATTTGTAATTTGGATGAAGAAAGCTATATCGAGGGATCATGATAGTGGTTTTTTGATTTTTAGTTTTAGCAAAGTTTCAGGATTAAAGTTATAGTTTAAAATTAAAGATTGTAAGTGGTAGAGATAACGGGCGACAAATTAAAAAATAATAGACCAAAGGCTACGAGGCTCCATTGCGGCATATTTTAAAACCACTTTAACAACAGCTTCAAGCTGTGAGAGTAGCGATATTGATCAGCTGGTTAACTCAGCAAGAAAAGACGGAAGACGAAAGGCTGCATTGATGTGTGATGAATCAAACGTGGCTGAAGTAGTATGGCTCTAAACAAGTCTTTAGTTGTCATCACTCTTACATCTATGAAACATACTAAGAAAACAGTGACATAACGATTGAAGCGTTTTTGGTAGGTTGACTGACTGTAAATTAAAGTTCTTTAGCCGAAAAGACGATTATTACTAATGATTAGTAATAGAAAAAGTATTGCCTTTGCTGGGATACTTCTATTTACAAGCTTAAATATGATGTCTGAAATGACCTTAGCTTCAAATAAATCTGTTTTAAAAAAGACCATCCTAAGTTCAATGGTCTTAAAGAGTATAAAATGTTCTTTTTCTGGGATAGACGAAAAGGATGAGCGCTATCTATTACAGATCGAAGAATTTAGTTTGTTAGACTTGCGGCGAGTACCCCCTGATAATAAACCAGGAGTCACTGTAAACTTATTTGACTTTGTTGATTATAACTTTAGTTTCAACAATCGTATAAATCATTTTATTGTTAATATTCAACAAGAAGAAAATTTAAACAAAATCATAAAAAAGTTTTCTAAAGTTCCGTTTCAATTTAAAACGGCAATAAGTTTCTCTGCTCAGAGAAATAAAAAAACTGTTTACGTTAAGGAAGTTTCCGTTGTTTGTAATACTTAAAAATATATTCTTTATGAGTCTTTTTTGCATGCAAGCGTCTGCCAATTATGAGTTGGGTGGCGGCACAAGCTCTACCTCATCTGTACAACCATCTCCGCTGCATAGCCCTCGACTCGCAAATGATTTTACAAGTTTTTGCATCTCTCAAGGGTTGGAAAATAATTTGTGTAGACAGATGACCTATCCAAACACGGCTTCTGCCAACGCTTTCTACAATGTCTATCCACGGTCAAATTCTTTTATACTAATGCCAAACAGATCAACGTGGAATAGAGGGGTTCAGCTTCTGTCTGTGGCTCAAAACATGTCTAAATTTGGAAAAATTTGTGAGATAAGAAATTGGTATAGACCAGAACCTTACAACAGTGCTGTGGGAGGAGCAGGATCAAGTAGACATCTTGATGGCTCGGCCATTGATATAGAGTTTTGCTCAGTTACTGAAAAAAATAAAGCTCTTCAAGCGGCGCTTTCTATGCGTCGAAGATTTGGAACACCTCCAGGAGTTGGTGTTTATGGTAGAGAAAGTAAGGTCATTCACATTGATTTAACAAATCGAATTTACGGTCCTGGAATTGTTTCTTTTGACCGCTCGGTTAGTCGGACGGGTATCTATAATGCTGTAACTCGACCAACTTTAAGACCGACAGGGGTCAGTAGACCATCAAGGCCTAAAAACAGGAGAGCTGGTAGTTTTATAAGAGACATAATTAATTTTTTCACCGGCAAAGGGTAGCGTGGATAAAATCTTAAAAGAAGAGTCTTTAGAATAAAATTAGGGGTTACAAAGAAATACTTTATATCGGGAATTAAGCGAAGGCTAAAGCTTTAAAGAGTCATGGTTTGCTTAATCGAAATAAACCTTTAAAACTTTTGCTTTGTAGCATTTGAGAAGCACTATTCTTTCTTGAGTTTTGTCTCCGAATTCAAATTTTATAATATAGTCGCTAGTTTTCAAAGGTTCTTGAAAACTAAAGCTTCTCAATGATTCTGTCTTGATTTCTTTTAAAATATTTTTGTGTCTATCGCAGAGTATAACACGTATACCTTTAAGTGTTGGTTCGGTAGAGTCCTCACCATAGACATGGCTCTTGACTTTACCCCCATTAACTAGACCATGTTATATTGGTCAAAATGGAGGAAAAAGTGGCAAGAAAGAAGCGCACTTCAGAACAAAATATTGTTTTATTGAGACAAGCAGATGTGCTTAGCTCTCAAGGGAATACTCAGGTCTGACAACGGTCCAGAGTTTATAGCTGAGCGTCTTCAAACTTGGCTAAGAAAGATAAAAGTTCAGACACTTTTTATAACTCCAGCGAGACCTTGGGAGAATGGTTACTGTGAATCGTTTAATGGAAAGCTTGGAGATGAACTTTTGAATGGAGAAATATATTATACGTTAAATGAAGCTCAAGTTATGATTGAAAGATGGCGACAATACTACAACACCGTTAGACCTCATAACAGTCTTGGCTGTAGACCTCCTGCTCCAGAGGCTCTTAGGCTTGCAATCTGAAATTCACGATTGTAAGTGGTATAAATACTGGGGGCAGATCAGGTTTTGGAAATAATCCCTGAGACCATATCGATGCTGAGGCACCTATTTGGATTTTTTTTCAAAAAACATTCTATATGTTAAAAAAATAAATCAATTGTTAATATTAAAATGATTTTTAAATCACAAGGACAACACATGTTCATGATTTTTCAACATAAAAGCTTGATACCCTTTTAAAAATAAACAAAGGAGACAACATTATGAAAACGAATTTATTAAACCTATACGTGTTTTTTATAACCCTATTTTACTCTTTGAGCAGTTCGGCTAATATGGGAGACATGATGGAAGGGCGCTGCGCCATGTGTGAATCTATGGGAGGCTTTGGAATGGTTTTTATGGGCGTCTTCATGATAGCAGCAGTAGTAGGTTTGATTGCAATTGCCGCCTATCTTTTTAAAATCATCAAAAAATCATCTAAATAGACCTGAACTTAATCAGAACTTTTATAATGAGTCCACATAACGATTATGTTTCTCAATGTAGAGAGCTTATTGTTATGTTTTGGTTTTAAGCAGAAAGGCTCTTCATGGATCATGGTCAACAAAACCCAGACAGAAATAAAAAAAGTTACTCAAAAGTCAAAGACCCCGTATGCGGAATGGATGTTGATCCCAAAACAGCAAAAGGTGGCAAACACAACTACAAAAGTCAGGATTACTTTTTTTGCAGCACAAAATGCAATGAAAGATTCTCTGAAAATCCAGATAAGTTCCTCAATCCTAAAAAAGACTCAAAAGCTGACCATTCAAATGTGGAATACACATGCCCTATGCATCCCGAGATAAAACAGCTTGGACCTGGCACCTGCCCCATATGTGGCATGGCTCTAGAACCTACCGAAATTTCACTTGATCACGATGAAGACAAATCAGAGTTGCATGATATGACTCTCCGTTTTTGGGTGAGTACAGTATTGTGCATACCCCTCTTGGTGATCACCATGGGAGGAAGGCAGTTTTTAACCGAACTCGTGTCAGGAAAAATTTTAAGTTACATCGAAGTTCTTTTAGCAAGTCCTGTTGTTTTGTGGGCAGGCCTCCCCTTCTTTCACCGCTTTGTTCAATCTCTAAAAACAAGAAATTTAAACATGTTCACACTCATTGGTGTGGGAGTAGGCGTTGCCTACATTTACAGTATGGTCGCCGTATTTTTTCCTCACATTTTTCCAGAATCATTCAAAAATTCTTCTGGCGAGGTTGGACTTTATTTTGAAGCTTCAGCTGTCATTGTAGCATTGGTTTTATTAGGTCAGGTCTTAGAGCTCAGAGCTCGCAGCCAAACTGGTGCTGCAATCAAAGCACTTCTAGGTTTGGCTCCAAAAACTGCTCGCAAGATAAATGATGACGGCGAAGAGGTCGACATTCCAGTTGATCAAATTTTGCTAGGAGATAGACTGCGAGTACGGCCGGGAGAAAAAATTCCAGTCGATGGCCAAGTGACCAAAGGAAACTCTTCAGTTGATGAGTCTATGATCACTGGTGAACCCATGCCTGTTGAAAAGACAAAAGGGTCTTCAGTCGTGGGCGCTACCATCAATGGCACCGGCAGTCTCGTGATCAAAGCCGAGAAGGTCGGTAAAGACAGTCTTTTGTCTCAAATTGTAAAAATGGTGAGCGAAGCTCAAAGAAGCCGCGCACCCATTCAAAAATTAGCAGATCAGGTCTCATCCGTTTTTGTACCGGCAGTGATTTTATCATCAATCATTACTTTTTTTGTTTGGTACTTTTTTGGTCCAAGTCCTAGCTTAGCTTACGGAGTCATCAATGCGGTTGCAGTTTTAATCATTGCCTGTCCTTGCGCTCTAGGCCTCGCAACTCCAATGTCCATTATGGTCGCCACGGGAAAGGCTGCAGGCTTGGGTGTCTTGTTTAAAAGTGCTGAGTCGATTGAACAGATGGAAAAAATAGACACACTCGTTGTCGACAAAACTGGTACCATAACCGAGGGAAAACCAAAGCTTGTTTCCATTGTTTCTCTTTCAGACGAGAGCGAAGAGAGAATACTCAAACTCGCTGCTAGTCTTGAAACCGGAAGTGAGCATCCTCTAGCAGCTGCAATTTTAAAAGGTGCTCGAGATAAAAAAATTGAGCTCATCCAAACCGAAAATTTTAATTCTGTTACTGGTAAAGGTGTCGAGGCCGACATTGATGGACGTAAAACTCTGCTGGGAAATAAGGCTTTGTTTTCCAAAGTGGAATTTTCTACAGATGCAAATAAGACAGCTGACGATCTCAGAAACCTTGGTCAGACAGTGATGTTTGTAGGCTCTCCAAACAAGATCTTCGGACTTATTGGAGTTGCAGATCCTATTAAGGCAACATCCAGGGAAGCGATTGCGAGGCTTAGAGCTGATGGTCTTAAAGTTATTATGCTGACTGGAGACAATGAAAAAACAGCAAAAGCTGTTGCTATAGAAATTGATTTAGATGAGGTCATTGCCGACGTTTTACCAAGCCAAAAAGCCGACGTTATAAAAAAGCTTCAAAGCGGGGGCCGTATCGTGGCTATGGCTGGTGACGGGATCAACGATGCCCCTGCACTAGCACAGGCTCATGTTGGAATTGCTATGGGAACAGGAACTGATGTTGCCATGGAAAGCGCTGGTGTGACGCTCGTCAAAGGTGATCTTAAGGGTATTGTTAGAGCAAGAGAGGTCAGTCAAATGACAATCCGAAACATAAAACAAAATCTTTTCTTTGCCTTTGTCTACAACGGTGTAGGTGTCCCTATTGCTGCTGGTGTTTTGTATCCATTTTTTGGTGTTTTGCTAAGCCCTATGTTTGCAGCCGCGGCAATGAGTTTGAGTTCTGTTTCAGTGATTGGCAATGCACTCAGATTAGGAGCCTCGAAAAAATGGAAAAGTTAAAACTTGCTTCTCTTAATGCATAAAATTAAATAAATATTTTATATTCAAAAGTGAGCCCCCATTGAAGAAAAAATAAAAAACTCCAAAATGTAAAATTGCACGATTGCGGAAGCAAGATGCCACGCCACAGTTTCAATTCTTTGAGGAGTTTTGTCTACGCTCATCATGCTGGCAGGAACTTACAGTATTGGCCTCGTCAATAACTATGAGGCCAAAGTCTTACTTGAGTCTATCATGCCGACCACCAGATTCTTAAGTTCGCAGTCATGACAGCAAGCGCGACTCATTTATATTTTTACTTGAACTAGAGTTTTCTACTGTTATTATCATCAGGTGTTAAAAATCTTTATAGTATTATATATGACTATTTTTTCATCCTTCGATATAGCTTCGGCTGACGGGGCTTTTGCTTCATTTGATGAACATGAAGCCTCTATCTCTATTCAAGCTCACATTTTTCAAAACCAGACTTTTTCTGCAACTTCAACTCACAACAAACAACAACACCCGGACCATTGTCCTGATTGCCATGAATGCCATTTTGGACACTGTGGAATTATTTTAGAAAATAAAATTTCTATTAATAAATTAAATATAAAGTCGAACCTTAATAGATATGAACATTTGTTTGTCTCCAGAGACTTTCATTACGTTTTTCGACCTCCAATTATAGCTTAGTCTCGCTAAGTTTAAGAAAAAATCTAAAAATTAAATATAATGAGGTGAATTATGGATCGCAATCCATTCATTTACGTTGCTATGATCTTTGCTTTAACTCCTGTTAAAGCCCTCGGTGATTGTACGACGGTTAAAAACGTAGATAACGCTATTGAGTGTCTTTTAGACAAACACCCTGAGTTGAGTATTTCAGAGGCTGATATTGAGGTAGCACAAGGTGAAATTGACCGCTCGTCGCAAATGATCAACCCTTCTTTAGAATGGTTGATGAATGAGGCTCAAGGATCAAACGGCATCGCAAATGAAGTCAATTTGAAGCACACAATTGAACTTGGTTCAAAGCGATCAGCAAGAAAGAATTTAGCACGAGTTCAAAAAAATATTCAGGTTCTTGGTTATCAAAAGGTATATAACAGATTAAAAATAGACCTGATATTAGATCTATACCGTTTGCGACAGATTGAACATGAATCAGAGGTCATTGAAGAAAATCAGGCCACATTTAGACGAATGATCTCACAATACAAAAGAATTGGGAGAATGAATCCCGAACAAGAAATTTCTGTAAACATTTTTACGATGGCATCGGAAGAAGTTCGACTTAAGTTACAAAAACTTAAGAACGAAAAAGAAAAAATCCTGTCAGAGTTTGAAGTGATAACACAAAGTGTTTTTAGACCGAAATCGAATCAGTTGCCGCCTATTGACCATAATTGGCCAGAGCTAACGAGTCTTCAAACTAAAGGTGTCTTACAAAAAGAAGCAGCCTTGAGAGTTGATGAATCTACTAAAAATTTTAAACTTCAAAGCTCTGAAGCTTGGCCAGATTTATCAATTGGCCCAAGAGTCTTAACAAGTCCTGGACCACAGGGAGGAACACTTTGGGGGGCTGCTGTCTCACTTAATTTACCAGTCTTCAACCGTAACGGAGGAGGCAAGCAAAAAGCTTTAGCACAAAAAAGAAGATCTGAACTTAGAAACTCTTTAATCAATAAAAGAATCACCGTTGAAGCCAAGCGTTTGAAGAGTGCCTACAATAGATCATCAGAGTCATACACGAGAGCTTTGGCATCTAACAAAGTACAAAAGAAACACGCAAGAATTCACAAGATGATAAAAAGAGGTGTCGTATCACCTCCTTTGGTAATTGAGCTTCACAGGCAAGCTATTGAGTTCTACGAGGCTCTACACCAACAAGAGCTTGAAGCTGTTAGAGCAAGGTGGCTTTACTACTCACTCTTTTCAAATCTCGATTCAAAGACTGTTTTAAACATAGGTGGTAAAAAATGATCATTTTAAAATACACTCAAAAATTCTGTATATTCACGTTATTAGTTTTGGTCTTTGGAATGCAAGCTGCGTACTCTTCAGAAAAAAATCATGATCGGCATGCAGGTGAAGTTGTTGATCATCAGGAAGATGAATCAAAAGAGAATCATGAAGAGGACGCAGGATTTGAGCTTTCGCGAAAAGCAATTAAATTGATGCAAATTGAAACTGCTCCAATAAAGCTTCAAAAATCAGATAGGTTTATACTGCCCTACACTGCTCTTGTAAGTTATGGCGAAGAATACGGCGTTTATAGATTTGACGGAGAACATTTTGAACTTATAAATTTAACCAATATTAAGAAAGAAAAGTCAGCATTCAATTTTAAATCTGATTTACTTAAAAAAGGTGACCTCATTGTCATTAAAGGAGCACCTCTACTTCGAGTTGCTCATTTACAAGCCTCTGGACAAGGAGGAGAAGGTCATGGCCATTAATATGTTTTCTCAAATTAAATTAGGAGTTTTTAAATGATTGATTCATTAATTGATTTTTCTATAAAAAATAAAGCAATCGTTATAGTTCTCACAATATTTGGTGTAATTTTAGGTTGGTATTCTTATCAAACATTACCTATCGATGCAGTACCCGACATTACTAATGTACAGGTGCAAATCAACACACCTATAAAAGGCCTTGTTCCTAGTGAGATTGAAAAGTTTGTCACTTTTCCCATTGAAAGTGGGATGGGCGGAATACCTGGGATTCAAGAAGTCAGATCAATAAGCCGCTTTGGGTTGTCACAAGTGACTATCGTTTTTAAAGACGGAACTGATATTTATAGAGCTAGGCAGCTAGTTTCTGAGAAGCTTCAAGGCATTCAATCAGAACTTCCTGGCAATATGCGTCCATCAATGGGGCCAATCACTACAGGTCTAGGTGAAGTGTACTTTTACTCACTTGATGCAAAAGTTCCAGAGGTCGGTCAGGCTAGAATAGAACAACTCATGGAGATCAGAGCACTCAATGAATGGAATATTCAACCAAGACTACTAACGGTAGAAGGTGTCGCTGAGATAAACTCCATAGGTGGATTTGAAAAGCAATTTTTCGTTCAACCTAGAATGGATGATTTATCTAAGTATGGAATTCATCTCCATGAACTTGTTGAAGCGTTAAAATCAAATAATAGAAACACTGGCGGTGGTTACATTCAACAAACCGCTGAACAGCTTTTGATTCAGTCCAATGGTTTGTTGCAATCTATAGATGATATCCAAAATATTCCAATTAAGAAGATGGCAAGCTTTGAAACTGTATCTGTTAAAGATATTGCTAATGTTAGGCTAGACAAAGAAATCAGAACTGGAGCTGCTCTTGTCAATGGAAAAGAAGCTGTAGTTGGTACAGTGCTCATGCTCTTAAATGAGAACAGCCGAAGTGTTGCTGAAGATGTAGATGCAAGAGTTGAAGAAATCAAAAAATCTCTTCCTGATTGGGTTGAGATGAAAACTCTTTATAGTAGATCTGATCTTGTAAATTCAACACTCTCTACTGTCCAACACAATATAATTTTTGGCGCAATCTTAGTAGCTATATTTTTGTTAATTTTACTTGGTGATCTGAGAGTTGCTGCGATCACAGTGATCACTATTCCTTTAGCTCTTCTTGCTACATTTATATGGATGAGAGTTTTTAACATCTCAGGAAACTTAATGAGTCTTGGAGCTCTAGACTTTGGGATCATAATAGATGGAGCTGTTATTGTTATGGACAACTGCTTAAGAGTTGTGAGAAACCGCGCAAACGACATGGGGAGAAAGCTCACTAGAGCTGAAATTCAGGATGCCGTTGCCTTTGCTACTAAAGAAATAAGGTCTGCTGCGGGTTTTGGACAGATTATTATTGTAGTCGTTTTTCTACCACTATTTGCATTAACTGGAATTGAATCAAAAATGTTCACTCCAATGGCTGCAACTTTCTGTTTTGCTCTTGGTTCAGCTTTTGTACTTTCATTCTCTATCATTCCGGCTTTGGCCTCTATGTTCTTATCTGGAGAAGTAAACAACAAAGAGCCCATTTTTATGCGTGTGCTTTCAAAAGCATATGCTCCTGTTATTAGTTTAGCCCTAAGATTCAAAGGCTTAATTATAGCCTTTGGAGTTTTGGCAATTGTTCTAGGCGGAGTGCTCTTTTCAAGATTGGGTGCAGACTTTTTACCTCAGCTAGATGAGGGTTCAATTGCTATTCAATTTGTTCGCCCAACCAATATCTCAATAGATCAGTCTGTTGAAATGCAAAAGCTTTCTGAAAAGCTAATTCTTGAATTTAAAGAAGTTGATAAAGTTCTCTCTAGAATTGGAGTCTCTGAGATTGCAACTGACCCTATGGGGGTTAATATCTCAGACACCTACTTAATTCTAAAAAATAAGAAATCGTGGCCTGAATTTGATGGTAAAATCAGAAGTAAAGAATCTCTTATTGCAGCACTTAAAGAAACTTTAGAAGAATCTCTACCTGGACAGTCGATGATTTTCTCACAGCCTGTTCAGTTGAGGTTTAACGAATTACTTGAGGGAGTTAGAGCCGACGTTTCTTTTAAAGTTTTTGGTGAGGATATGGATGTTTTAAGCGGCATTGCAACTGAGGCTGCTGAAATCATTGAAAAGATTGATGGCGCTGGAGATTCTGAAGCTGAGATCAAGGGTAAGTCTCCTGTTCTTAAGATCACTCCAAATACAGAAGAGCTCTCAAGGCTTGGAATATCAAAAGAAAATGTTTTAACAACTGTTGAAACAGCAATTGGTGGAACTGAGGCAGGCTACTTGTATCAAGGTGTTATGCGTTTTCCAATTATTGTGAGACTAAGTGAAGATGGCAGATCTGACATTGAATCTATAAAAAAAGTCCCTGTAGGAATTTCCGAGAGTCTTAACGTGCCTATAGATCAGGTTGCAGACGTTAGAATTGCAGATACTTTCAGTGATATAAGAAGAGAGTCTGCCAAAAAACGAGTTGCAGTTCTCATAAATGTAAGAGGAAGAGACACCCAAAGTTTTGTAAATGAAGCAAAGTCTAAAGTAGAAAGTCAGTTAAAAATACCTCCAGGCTATTACGTTGAATGGGGTGGCAGTTTCAAAAATCTAGAAAAGGCGAAAGACAGACTTAAAGTATTAGTGCCTCTAGCACTTTGCTTAGTCTTATTTATGATCTACATGGCTTTCGGTAGTGTCTTGCAAACTTTAGTAGTCGCTAGTTGTATACCTATGGCTTTGGTTGGAGGCGTGTTAGGTCTACTAATTAATGGTTTAGAGTTTAGCATCTCCGCTGCTGTCGGGTTTATTGCTCTTTCAGGAATTGCTGTTTTAAATGGTGTAGTCTTAGTGAGCTACTTTAACCAATTAAAACTCGCTGGAGAATCTGGTGATGAACTTATTAAAAAAGGAACTCTTTTAAGGCTGCGACCAGTAATGATGACGGCTTTAACAGATATTTTTGGTTTTGTCCCAATGATGTTAGCTACTGGAGCTGGGGCAAGTGTGCAAAGGCCTCTCGCCTCTGTAGTTGTTGGTGGTATTATATCGGCAACTATTTTAACACTTATTGTTCTTCCAGTAGTATATAGGACTTTAGAAGGCAGAATGAAAATCAAAGAATCTAGCATTGCTCATTAGAGCAATTTAAAGAAAGGAAATGATTATGGGTCACAGCCATACACATGAAAAAAATGGAAAAGCCTTGTTTTGGGCGATAGTAATCAATGTACTTTTAACTGTAGTGCAAGTTATCGGAGGATTAGTCTCTGGTAGTTTGTCACTGCTTGCAGATGCTCTTCATAACTTTAGTGATGCCGGGGCACTTATAGTTGCTTACGTTGCCCAGAAGGTTTCAGGGCTGCCAGCAAACAAAGAAATGACTTTTGGTTACGGTAGAGCACAAATTATAGGTGCTCTAATCAATAGCGTTACTCTCGTTCTTGTGGGTCTTTATTTGATTTATGAGTCATGGGCGCGTTTTCAAAGTCCAACCAAGATTGATGGTTGGATGGTGATTTGGGTTGCCGCAATTGCTTTAGTAATAGATCTCGCAACGGCTTGGCTCACGCACTCTGGCTCTAAAGAAAGTATAAATATGAAAGCAGCCTTTATACATAACCTTTCAGATGCACTAGCGTCAGTCGTAGTTATTATTTCTGGTGTTTTAATACTAAATTACAATATTTTTTGGGTTGATCTCGTTGCAACACTTTTGATTTCTTTTTACATTCTTTATCAGTCAGTAGGTTTGATAAAAACTAGTGTGAAAGTTTTAATGCAGGCAACACCTGAAGATTTAAGTCAATCTGAAATTGTTTCTGAGTTGAAAAAAGTAAATGGAGTTAAGGACATACACCATATCCATATTTGGGAGCTTTACGAAAAGTTTAGATCTTTTGAAGCGCACATAGTTATAAAGGATGGAGATTTAGATTCTATGGATACTATAAAACAAAAAATTAGATCTGTATTGAAAGATTCCTTTAATATTCAACACTCGACTCTAGAAATTGAAAGCTCCACATCTAATTGTGAAGTGTTAAAAGATTGATATCGGCCTAGATTGATAATTGATGTTTAAATTGTTTGTTCTTAAATAAAGATAAAATAATTACTACTAGTAAAGACTATACAACTATGAAAAAAACAATCTTTAGAATACCAAAAATGGACTGCGCCTCAGAAGAAAGGTTAGTTCGCATGGCCTTGAGTGATTCAAAAGGCACCGAACAATTAATTTTTGATATTCAAGAACGCAAACTTACAGTTTTTCACACCTCAGAATCCCAGCGGCTCATGGATAAATTGAAACCTTTGGGGTATGGCGCTGAGATAGAGTCATCTCTAGATTTAAGCAGTGATGAAAAAGATGAGATTTTATCAAACAAATCAAAAATAGCTGAACAAGAGTCAGCCGAATCAAGAGTTTTGTGGATTCTTTTATTAATTAACGGAATCATGTTTTTTGCAGAAATTTTCTATGGATTCATTGCTCAAAGTGCCGGATTGATTGCTGATGCAATGGATATGTTTGCTGATGCTGGGGTGTACGGAATCAGTCTGTATGCAGTTGGAAGATCATTGAATTTACAAAGAAAAGCTGCAAGAGTTTCAGGCTACGCTCAGCTCTTACTCGCACTTTTTGCTTTATTTGAGGTTTTAAGACGTTTGATCTTCGGAAGTAATCCCGAAGCATTGTCGATGATTTACATCTCTATTATAGCATTGATCGCGAATGTAATTTGTTTAATTTTGATAAATAAGCAAAAATCTGGTGGCTTGCATATGAGAGCAAGTGCAATTTTTTCTGCTAATGATGTAATCGTAAATCTAAGCGTCATCTTAGCTGCTGTCTTAGTTTACTTCACAAAATCTCAGATTCCTGATTTAGTAATAGGCTTACTGATCTCGCTTGTTGTGTTGAGAGGGGCTATCACAATTTTGAGGTTATCAAAGAAGAAACCTTAGATTGCAAATTTCTATGTGATTAGAGAATTTTTGTTAAAAACTGTAACAACGAACCCGAGGAGTAAAAATTATGATAGAAATATTGAATCTAGAACAAAAGAATCTTATAGCCGCTAAAATCAGCGGAAGGCTAACTGCTCAAGATGTCAAAAAAATACATCCACTAATTCATAGTGTTTTGGATAATGATTCAAAGGTGAATTTTTATTTTGAGATAGAAGAGTTTGATGGTTACACTTTAAAGGGCTTTTGGGAGGATTTAAAAATTGACTCACAACACACAGCTGACTACGGCAAGATGGTTTTTGTGGGCAGTAAAAAATGGCAAGAATGGGCCGCTAAGGCAACTGATTTCTTCACAGGTTCAGAGGTCAAATTTTTTGAAATGAGCCAGCGAAATGATGCGCGTAAATGGATTAAAAACTTATAAAACCTAGAGAGACTGTTTAATATGAATAAAAATAGCGAACACAATAAAAAAGAAGGTCATAGTCATGCCCACGGTGGCATCCTTGGTAAAAATACAGAGCTTTACTTTGCAATTTTAAGCGGTGTCTGTTTGATATTGGGTTTTAGCCTGGAAAAACTTGCAGCGGCACCTGAGAATATCACATTTGGACTTTATTTAGCCGCCTATTTTTTTGGTGGCTATTTCACTCTAAAAGAGGCCTTAGCTAAGGTAGCCAAGGGTGGATTTGAAATTGATTTTCTTATGCTGGTGGCTGCAGTTGGCGCGGCATACCTTGGTGAGTGGGCTGAAGGTGCTTTGCTACTTTTTCTATTTAGCTTGGGCCATGCTCTTGAAAACTACGCTATGGCAAAGGCTAAAAAATCTATAGAGGCACTGACCGATCTGGCTCCTAAAACAGCCTTACTCAAAAAAGGAGATGACACCGTTGAAGTGGCTATTGAAGATTTGGAAGTTGGAGACATAATTTTAGTACGTCCTAACAGCAAGGTGTCTGCTGATGGTGTTGTTATTAGGGGCAGCAGTACTGTTGACCAGTCACCTATAACCGGTGAAAGCGTTCCGGTGGACAAAAAACCGATTGAAAATCCAGGCGAAGAGTACACTGCTAAAAGTCAAATTCCAGATGAAAACCGACTGTTTTCAGGAACTATCAATGGCAACAACAGTCTAGAAATAAAGGTTATCAAAAGAGCAGTGGACTCCACCCTTAACCGCTTAGTTACAATGGTGCAGGAGGCCCAGAAACAAAAGTCTCCCACACAGCTTTTGACTGATAAGTTTGAGAGGTACTATGTGCCAGCGGTCATTATACTTGTAGTTTTCTTGAATTTTTCTTTTTTAATCATCGATGAGACTTGGGCTGATAGTTTGTACCGCTCTTTAGCAGTTCTTGTTGCAGCAAGTCCATGTGCACTTGCCATTTCAACACCCTCAGCCGTGCTCAGTGGTGTAGCTAGAGCTGCTCGTGGAGGCGTTCTTATTAAGGGCGGTCGCCCACTAGAGGACTTAGGAGTGTTGACAGCACTTGCCTTTGATAAGACTGGAACTTTAACTGAGGGGAAGCCAAAACTTACTGATGTGAAAAGTTTTGGAAGTGTAGAAGAAAAAGAATTGTTAGAAATTGCAGTCGCTGTTGAGGAGCTAAGCGATCACCCTCTAGCAAAGGCCGTTGTAAGGGATGGGATGAAAAAGCTGGGTGAAAGCACAAAGATACCAGATGCTGAGAATTTGGAGGCAATACAAGGTAAAGGTATAAAGGCGACCTATCAGGGACATTCTATTCGTATAGGAAACTTGGAACTTTTTGAAGGCATTGATCAAGGTGTTCCTAGTGAGGTGTCTAAAAAAGTCAAAGCGCTTGAGGGAGAAGGAAAAACCACAATGCTGATAAAAAAAGAAAATGAATTTATTGGTATGTTGGGGCTTATGGACACTCCACGAAAAGAAGCAAAAGAGACCCTTTCTAGATTAAAAAAAATAGGTATTAAAAAGATGATTATGCTCACAGGAGACAATCAACAAGTTGCAGATGCTGTGGCCAAAGAGATCGGGCTAACTGAAGCGCGTGGAAGTCTGTTGCCAGAAGAGAAAGTGGAAGCCATAAAAAAACTTGCTGAACAAGAAAATAAACTGGCAATGATAGGTGACGGAGTAAACGATGCTCCCGCTATGGCGAACAGTACTGTTGGCATCGCAATGGGTGCAGCAGGTAGTGACGTAGCCCTTGAAACTGCCGACATTGCCCTGATGGCTGACAAATTAGAAACACTTCCCTTTGCAATTGGTTTGAGTAGAAAAGCAAAGTTTATCATTAGGCAAAACCTATGGGTCAGTCTTGGTGTGGTTGCATTACTTATACCGGCTACGATAATGGATTGGGCCAGTATTGGAATCGCCGTAGCAATACATGAAGGCTCAACACTTGTGGTTGTTGGCAATGCCCTACGACTTCTGGCTTACAGAGAAAACAAACTGAATAATATGTAAGTGGACTCGTACCTATTCGTATAAATATATTGATTTTGTTGGAGCTATATTATGACAGAGTTAAAAAAAACATTGGGAACACTTCGCTTAACTTTTTATGGTGTTGGCACGATTGTAGGCGCAGGAATATACACAGTTATTGGCGTTGCAGCAGTACAAGCAGGTACCGACCTTTGGTTGAGTTTCATTTTCGCAGCGATTGCCGCTGGTGTTTCCGCTATGTCCTATGCCGAATTGGCTTCTACTTATCCTAATGCCGGAGCGGAATTTATTTTTGTACGTAAAGCATTTCCAAAAATTGAAATACCATCTTTTCTCACTGGCTGGACAATTGCATTTCACAGTTCGGCCACAATTGCAGCTGTGTTGTTGGCATTCTCAGGTTACTTCAACACTTTTTTCAATGCACCTTCTTTGTTAGTCGGTTACATTGCGCTGGCAATTCTTTCGTTAATTAGCATTACTGGCATCAAAAAGTCATCTACCGCAAATATTGTTATGGTAAGCGTACAGCTCTTGGGATTATTTATTCTTATCGTGGTCGGATTTATGGAAACGGGGCTGCCTAAGCCTGTTTTTTTTAAAGTGAATTCTCTCTCTGGCACTTTGTCGGCTACTGCGACTCTCTTTTTCGTTTATACTGGCTTTGAGCATATGGCAGCTTTAGGTTCCGAAGTAAAAAACCCAAGTAAAACAATTCCTTACGCATTCTTACTAACGATGATTTTCACAACTGTTATTTACTTGCTTATATCTATTACCGTACTTAATATTGCAGATCCTTCAGACCTTGGAAAAGTAAATTCACCCCTCTCACTTGCCGCATCCAATTTAAACAGTTGGCTACCTGTGGTCTTAGCGGTGGCAGCACTTTTTGCCACTGCTAATGCAGCTTTTAGTGGGATAATTTCTATCAGCAGGTTGTTGTTTGGGATGGCAAAGGTAGGTGAACTTCCCAAATTTATAACCTTAACCAATGCACAAAAAGCCCCATGGGCTGCAACACTCGTGGTTACTGCAAGCGTTGCTGGGTTTATGTTGTTTGGAGATATAAAAATAGTCGCAGGAACATCATCTTTGGGTGCTTTACTTGTATTTATCGCTGTAAACACTGCCCTTATTAAGTTACGCTTCAAATTACCCGATAAAGACAGACCTTTTAAAGTTCCTTTATCTATTGGTAAAACACCAGTATTGCCAATTTTAGCGATAGTTATAAGTTTATTTTTAGTAATACAATATGACTGGAAAGTATATGCCGCATTTACAGGAGCAATTATTGCGGGCGTCATACTTAACTATTTTTTGGACAGTGGATCGAATAAAAATACAAACGAAGAAAAACAAAAATATTTCAGTCATTAATTTGAAGCATATAACATACCGGCTCAGCTCATTTGATGATTGGTCAAGATTATAAGATTTCATTATCATAATCAGAAAAGATGTAATGGAAAATTTCAGGACATCGACGGCTAGACTTTGATAATCAACGTTTCTTAAAACGAGCCCTCCCTTACAGTAATTAAGTGCTAGAAGATCGTAGTGCGTTTATAGCATTACAACGAATATAAGACAGGTTCGAAAATATTTAAAGCAATAAAGGAAACCATATTGATACCTTTTCTGCGTTCAAAGTATCAATAAATTAAATATAATATGCTAGAAGCGTTTTTGCACATGAGACCACTGGCTCTAGCACTTAAGGTAGAAAACATGGCTATTTTATTTTCCTCTAGAAAAGCAATACTTACTACTTAAGCGCCTCTCTTTGAAATGTGCTGCAGTACTTTTCATATTGTGTGGGGCTAGTTGGCTCAACACAGTATTGTATGTAAGCTCTCTCGTAGTATCTACGCCTGTCACGTCTGCGAACATTTTGTCTGTTTTGGATAGCTCTTCCGATTCTGTTGGATTCACTAGCGCCTATAAGGTTATTCCCTAAGCCTAATCTTGGCCACCTTGTAACAGGCTCAAGATTAAAATTGTTATTGAGTGTGTTGTCATTCAAGCCATTAAGACCATATGAGCCAATAGAGCCATCTTGAATCCCCGCAATGGTTTCAAGTCTTTGCTTCTGGGACATTTCATTAATCACTGCAGATTGATAATTATAACTAAGAAGAGTTTCTTTAGCTCTTTGAACGGGGCCGTGTTCTTGATTTACTAAAAATGGTCTTATGCGAGAACCTCTTCCGTTCCAAAAGGCCTTAATGTCAGCACTTGTGATTCCAGTTTCTCTTTCTGTACTAGTTAGGCAATCGTTACCGATCACAGTGTGATAATCTTTAATATCAGCATTGTTCCATCTTACATTCCTACTTTTTTTAGGGTTAAGTTTGCATAAAATTGATTCTGATTTTTGCTTACTTCTATAAGCCGCGGCATTTTTATCTGTGTATTTAACCATTGCAACACTTTTGTTATAGGTGTGTGGATGATTGAGGCCCTCATAATTTGGAAGATCTTGTTTGAAGACAGCTTTAATCATATCTTTTGATCCTTGGTTTACTATTGTATCAAGTTGATAAAGATCTTTATCTCTTACCCTCACACATCCGTGAGAGCGGTACCCTCGTTCTAAACGATCGCTAGTGATTTGATAGTGTAGGCCGATCTCTCTATATCCAGATGAATATTTAATATTTTCAGCATTCAAATTTACATAATTTAAATCAACTAAACCTATAAAAGGACGTCCTCTAAAGTCGTACGGCTTTAACCTTTCAGATGTATTAGCCCAACTGCTGCCAGTGTCCCAAACACGTCTGTTAACTAGTGCTGCATTGGAAAAGTCTTGGAACTCCTCTTGGAGCTTAGGATTTAGGCCCGCGTTTTTAGCAGCTCTTCTGTTGCTTTCTGGAACATGAAAATTCATAGATGCAACAACATTATCTCTTGCATCTATTGCCCCTACAGTTACAGGAAAGATTTTAGTTAGCCCATAATTTTTATCCTCTAATATAATTTTTTGATCTGCGATTGAGCCCTTTAAAGAAAAGTCCGTATCAGAAAGCAGTATATCTGAACTAGAGTGCGTGACCCTAACAACGTCTTCGATTCGCTGAGTTCTATTTTTGTTCCAGTCTACAACAACAGTAATTTTTTTGAAGAAAGGGCCTTTTTGTTTGCTGTGAGCAAAAAGAAGTAAATCTGCTTCAATTACACTAGGACTTGTTTCTTTAGCAGAGATGTAATCTACGCTAAACAAGGTGTCGGTGTATGTGTGAGGGTAGCGCTTCCCAATTACAAATGGATTTTTTTTTCTTTCTGCAATTGAAAGACTACTGGATTTTTCTGAAGGACCCCTTGCGCCACCTTCATAATACTTAATATTTGGGTCTCCAATGAACCGCTCTGTATTAACTAATACAGCGTCTAGAATTTTTTTAGATGTGCCTGGAAGTCTATCAGCGCTATCTGGAAGCTGTTTTTCAAGTTGTTTATCATATTTAGTGATATCTCTAAGATCAACGTGTTGAATGAATTGATACGTTCTAATTATGTGGGCTTCTGCAACAACCTTATTAACAGCCAGCTGAATTGCCGACTGTGCGGTGTTTGATGCCACTCCTGAGATATCAATATCTACAACGGAAGAAGTCTGCTGTACTGGGGGAAGTGTTGTTACTGTTATTTCGCTACTCTGAGCTAGAGCCCAGGGAGATGTAAATAAAGCCAATGCAGTTAAAATAATGATCTGTTTTTTCATAATTTATTCCTCTCAATAATTTAAAATGAGCAAAAGGAGTGCCAAGGTTGGTATGTATTTGCCTTAGCTTAGACTCCTGAGAAGTGTCTAAAAAATTGACACTAAGCACGTAAAGAGCCTTTTTCGATCATGAGCATAATTTGAGAATTGTCAGGACATCAGCGGGTCTAGGTGTATATAGAATTAGTTACGGCAGCACTGAGGATCAAGTAGTCTCGAAGCCAGCTTTTAAGTAAACATATGTAGATATATCTTTGCGTGGACAGGTTCTGGACAGGCTCGTATAAAAGTGTGAGCAAAAGCAGGTACCTAGGGTTTTGACGACGCCATCACCATTTTTCTCAAACACATTTTTAAGCAGAACCGAAAAAAGGCCTTAGTATTTGAAATGAAAAACCTTAATTGAAAGATAAGTAACCCACTGGTTTGGCCAGTGCGACTCTTAAGGTTTGGCTTATAGATTCAGTGTTCCAACGGTTTGTGTTAAAAACTCTTCCTAGGGAGCTTTGCGGGGACGTCCTAACTTAGCTGATCATGCAAAATACAAAGCCAGCTGTAAAAAGAAAATATTTAACTTGAATTTAATGAGTGATGAAAACCTGCATACAGTCTATCAAGCTTTTAACTATTCGGATGGGGTTTCAAAAGTGAGAAAACTTACGAAAGAGAGAAGAGAGTACGTTTACTGGAAAAGCATATGGGAGTTGAGGTAGGTAGGTAAAGAACTGTAGTTCCGCTGCTAAACAGTTTTTAGACCAAAAAAAAACCCGCTCGTGGCGGGTTTTAGGGTGTCAGTTTTGCTCAGAATTCTAGCGGTTCGTTTGAAAGCGCATTGGCCATAGCTTCCGATGAACTTAAGCCCTGCGAGATCTGTCTTAGGCTTTCTTTTTTGATTTCATCATGTACCCAGACCAAACTTTTTGTTGATCCAAAAATCAGTCCTGAAGTTATGATTAGTGCGATAATTGTTTCTATTAAATTTTCCATTCTTTGCTCCTTTGCAAATTAGTTTTGTTAGGTAGCTCTTGAGAAAATCAAAATATGAATTAGTTTTTTGCATTCTTTTAGAGGCTTCTCAGGGGCTTCAAAAAGGCTTCAAAACTTAAAATTTCATGACATTTCTTGAAATACTGATCTTCAAAACCTACCTCAGTTCGAACCTACTAAGTGTAGGCGATCGTTAGTGTTTTTGAAATTTGCTAATTACAATACCGAAGAATGGTGCGCCAGAGAGGACTTGAACCTCCACGTCCTTGCGAACACCGGCCCCTCAAGCCGGCCCGTCTACCAATTTCAGCACTGGCGCAAACGAGAAAGTCCAATATTTACGGCCGGCCTTAATCTGTCAATCTGTTTGGAAAGGTTAAGAGCTTAAAGATTATTATCTGCAAGGGCTTTAAGCAGGTGATTAAGGAACTATTTTACGAAGTTCATTTCTGTTGTTGATCAAGCCAAGGTGTCCAGGTTTTAACAAAAGAGCTTTATCATAGTATAGGAGTGCTTTTTTTACATCTGTCGATGCGTATGCGTTTCCTAAACCTGCGTAGATCTCAAAGCGCTTAGGCCACCTCTTATCTGCTGCGTTCAAAATCTTTCTTGCAGCCTTAAGGTCTCCCAAATTTAAAAACGCTGAGGCATTATCCAGAGCTTCTCTGAACGTGCGGTTTTTAGGAATGTGTTCAGGCGGCACCACAATATAAGACCATTTTTTCCCTCTGTACCAGGCTTTGAAAAAACGAGAAGGAGTAAATTTTTTATGAGGTGTTTTGCCATCGTGTACGAATATTTGATCGGGATCTTTAGAGTAACCAGTGACAACTGAAAAATGCCAGGTAGGGCTAAATCCTAAGCCCAAGTTTTGAAAAACCAATACAGGCTCTCCGTCTTCAATAGCGATCAAATGATCTTCTGGAGTGTACACCGGATAAAAAGCAAAGCCTGACCTTCTCGCCGCAGCGAGAAGGTCTCTTTTCATGGCACCATCAAAACCTGGCGTCATGGTCATGTGTTTAATGTTTTCAATACCATAAACACCAGGCTTATAATAATTAAGAATTGTATATAGGCTCGTTGGCCCGCACTCTTTTTCTTGCTGTTTAAAAAATTTTACGTTTAACTTTTTTGGCGTACGCCCCTCGTCGTTGAAGGCGGCTTTTGCCCGTTTGTTTGCTCTTTTAATTTTGGTGCTTGAGCAGCCACCAAGTGAAAACAGTAGAAGTGTAAAAAGAGTGGCTTTAAACACTTTTGATTAGTCTAAGATCAGAAGAATCAAAACCACCAAAAGGACCGTACCTAAGCTTATAACAATAACCTCTCCGCCGGTCTGATTGTGTGTTTTTAAATGAGAGGCGATTTCTTGATCGTTTAATGCTGCAATTCTTTGTTTTACCTCTTGTGTGGTCAGTCCCATTTTAGCTATTTTTTTTTGCGACTCGGGAGACTCATCTAAAAGCTTGATGATTTTTTTAGACTGATCAAAGCCTGCAGAATTTGAAAGCTGATTTAGGGGAATAAGGCTCGCCATGCTCGTTGTGGGTAGTGCTAAGGTGAAAACTGCCGCTGCGAAAAGGCCAGATACTTTTTTAAACATATTCTTCCTCCGTAAATGTTTATTATAATATTTTGTTGAGCTTATATGATTTCAGTTGTGAAGGTTTGAAAGGTCTCATTTATTTTGCATTTTGTGTATTTTGTTACACAGCAGACTCAAACGCGCAAAGCACAAGAAGTAAGCAAACCTACCTGCCGCACTTGAAAATAAAGACTGCACAAACTAAAGACATACTGTGAATGTTGATGACTTAGAATACTCCTATCCAGAATCTTTGGTGGCTTTGCAGCCGCAGGAGCCCTGCCGTGTTCTCTCTTCAAATGAGCCAGCACCTGCCGAAATCAAATTGGAAAATGCTTTTGATATGATTGAAGAGGGAGACCTGCTGGTGGTGAACAACTCTGGAGTGAAGTCTTGCAGGGTTTTTCATAAAAATGCTGAGTTTTTATTTTTAGGAACTAAGGGAGACCGCCTTTGGGAGGTTCTTTTCAAATCTTCAAAGTACAAGGTCGGGCATAAGTTTGAACTTCCTGGCGGAGTAGGGGCTGAACTTGTTGTAAAAGGCAGACCTCAAGTTATCAAATTAGACCAGGATATTTCAGAAGACTATTTTGAAGAGCACGGTGAATTTGCAATTCCTCCCTACATACAAAAATTAAGAGACTCTAGACATGCAAGCGCTGCCGACAAAGACTGGTATCAGTTGGACTGGAAAAAAAACATCAACTCCTTAGCAGCTCCGACTGCAAGCCTTCATTTTAAAGAAAAAGATCTTTTGGCATTGTCTGCGCGCGGAGTGCACGTGGCCGAAGTCAGCCTTGATGTTGGCCTGGGAACTTTTTTACCACTAGAGCAAAAAAACTTTGATGAAAAAAAACTTCATGTTGAAAGGTTTTTTATTCCCAAAGACACAAAAGAAAAACTTGTAGAAGCTAAAGCAAACAAAAAACGCATTTGGGCTTTAGGAACAACAGCTCTTCGAGCTGTTGAATCTTTTAACGAAGATCAGGTTGGTGTTTTTGCTGAGACTGATCTTTTTATTCAACCAGGTTATGAATTCAAATGGGTAAGTGGACTTTTTACAAACTTTCATCAACCCGGCTCATCGCTTTTAGCACTTGTGATGGCTTTTAATGGGATAGAAGAAACCAAAAAAGCATATGCTTTTGCTGTGCAAAATAAATTTAGACTTTTTTCTTACGGAGATTTGAGCATATGGACGCGACCACTGTGACTGATAATGAAATAAAAATTGACGCTACTAACAAACAAGCTATTGGAAACTTTAACCTAGAAGCCACTGATGGTCTTGCAAGGGCCGCAACACTGACAACTGCTCATGGTGATGTGCAAACACCAATTTTTATGCCAGTGGGAACAAGAGCCACTGTAAAAGCGGTCACCAATCAAAATTTAAAAGACGTGGGTTCGCAAATTATTTTGGGAAACACCTACCACTTAAATCTTAGGCCTACTTCTGAACTGATCAAAAAAATGGGTGGTCTGCATAAGTTTATGAATTGGGACAAACCTATTTTGACTGACAGCGGAGGCTTTCAAGTTTTCTCACTATCTGCTCTTCGAAAAATCACTGAAGAAGGTGTGGACTTTAGAAGCCATATTGATGGAGCTAAATGTTTTATTGGTCCAGAAGAAAGCATGCAGATCCAAATGAACTTGGGATCAGACATCATCATGGCTTTTGATGAGTGTCCTCCTTACCCGTGTACAACTAGAGAGTTAGAAGATGCTATGGGCCGCACTCATAGATGGCTCAAGCGTTGCAAAGAATCTATGACTAGAAAAGACAGCCTTCTTTTTGGAATCATTCAAGGCGGCCTTTCTGTTCCACATAGACTTGAATCTATAGAGCAAGTTTGTTCAGTTGATTTACCAGGCTACGCGCTAGGTGGTTTTTCTGTAGGTGAGCCAATGGAGCTTATGTATGAGGTCCTTCCACAAGTTGCGCCAAAGATGCCGGCGGATAAGCCCAGGTATTTAATGGGTGTGGGAAAGCCGGTTGATCTTTTGCATTCAATAAACGCGGGTATTGATATGTTTGATTGTGTGATGCCGACGAGAGTTGCAAGAAACGGAAAAGTTTTTACTCATAACGGGGACATCAACATCAAGCGCACTGAAAATAAAGAAGACGGAAGACCGCTTGATGAAAACTGTAAGTGCTACACATGCGAGAATCATTCACGCTCATATTTAAGGCATCTCTTTGCATGCGGCGAAATGCTTTCAGCTCATTTA
>Ga0209309_10000776_pt1 | contig 34839 bp, 30 predicted proteins | sample COGITO_mtgs_1204_2_FD_184807 | JGI IMG/M metagenome (GOLD analysis project Ga0209309, IMG submission 184807) | Pelagic marine microbial communities from North Sea - COGITO_mtgs_120412 (SPAdes) (version 2) | ecosystem: Environmental > Aquatic > Marine > Epipelagic ... | reverse complement strand
CAACCCTCGACCAGATTCCAATGGAGAACGATGTGGTCACTGTAGTCACTCGCGCTGGCGAACCGGTGACCGGACCATTGATTCGCATGTATTATGGTGTCAGACCTGGACGCATCCGTGGCAGTGTCCGTACTGGACCCAGCAAAGATGACTTTGCTGCAGGTCTCATTGGCATCTATAATGAGGAATGAGAGCTAATCCCGCAGAATGTACTACATTCTGCGGGATTTCCTATTTTTGCCTAATACTTTCCGAACTCAGAGAGATTTGTTTAAACAAACATATATTGACTTTTGTTGTTTTTTATGTATAATACTAGCAGAAATAAACTTACTTTTGTAAAGGAAATGCAATGTCTTACCAAACCAAACTGACTCTCGGTCTCTACGTTCTGTTCGGTGCACTGGGCCTCTGGCTCGGCAATGATGGATTCGCTCTGGAACAGAGTGAGCGGTACGCAAACACTATGCTGTACGATCTGTTGGCCTTCATGCTCTATGTATGTGGAGGGGTGGGCACGGTAATTTTTGTTCAGTGGGGAATCCAGGAGAACAAAAAATCACCTTACAGGGCATCTGAGCCTTTCCAGGTCAAGATTGCAATCGGTGTGTGGATCACCGGCGGTATGGTGTCTTACGGGAACATGGCTGGACCATTCCACCAGAATGGCGAACTGATGAGTCCGTGGATTATCTTACCTTTGACTTCCCTTCTGCCGCTGCTGATGCTGATTCCGACTCAGTCGTCCAACTCAGACGAAAGCACGAGCTCTTCTCAGTGCCTTGCACCGGGAGAAGAGTAACCAAACCAGCCTCGCACAGTCTTTTGATTGAGCGGGGCTTTCTTATGTCTGACCTCTGCGCTTCTCTATTTCTTTATGATTCCCCTGCAGGAACACATCTGGCACCTTGAGCTTCTTTTTCTTATATTCAATAACTTCTGGTCGGGTGTAGGCTTCGCCGGTAGTCGCCCTATCGTCTTCGAGTGATTCTTTGGTTCCGAGCACTCCGGTGACCTGTCTGGCTGTCGAGTCAATGATGGTCAGCGCTGGTAATTCACCGCCGGTGAGAATATAGTCCCCCACACTCACCTCTTCTGCCTTAAGTGCAGTTTGAACTCGTGCATCAATTCCTTCGTACCGACCAGAGATAAGTACCAGGTGGTCATACTTCTTGGCGTATTCTTTGGCGAGTTTTTGGGTAAAAACTGTTCCGCGCGGAGACATTATCAGCGTTTTTACTTTCTTCTGGTCTTTCTTGCGTCCCACAGCTTTTTGCCAGGCGCGAAGAATTGGCTCAGCTTTCATCACCATGCCCGGCCCACCGCCGTAAGGCTTGTCGTCGACTTTATTATGCTTGTTCTTAGCAAAGTCCCGTGGGTTGTAGTACGAGACCGAAATCTTCTTCCCTCTTATTTTAGCCCCCATACCTTTGTCTGTTTTCTGTGCCCGCCCCAACACACTGGCGTCAGTGTACGTTTGGCAGATATCAGGAAAGAGTGTGATGACGTGGAAATTCATGTTTATACATTCAGTGTAGCAAAGTATTGCTCAATAAGCTTTACGTCTTCAATATCTTTTGGTCTTCCAATGTGGACTTTACAGAGCAATAAAAAAGCTAAAGGTTGTACGCGTACTCCATCTATAATATGAGAAATACTCTTTAGCATCTCAAATGTAAATGTGTATCCATTACCCCACTCAAAAACCAAATCCTTAGACACTTCAAAATCCCCATTAATCAATCTTTCTCTTCCCCATTTATCTTTAAATATCTGGTCTATTTTCCATCCGTCAGTATTTTTGAACTGTTCAAAAGCATTTGGGCTAACGACCACATCAAAATCATCACTTTTACGAATTCCGTAGATATCTAAAACTGAACCTCCAACAACTACAAAATCGTCCTGTAAGAGACTTAATTCCTCTGCTTTCTCAATATGATTCATTGTAATGAGATTATCACAAAAAGAACAATGCTGTGTACACAAAGTTATTCATTACACTTGAGTGAGAATTGTCATCGGGCGAGCATCTGCAGGTCGCAAGCCAGTCTTTAGAATAACCCAGTGACAATTGTCACTGGGTTATTCTAAAGTTGCGACTGAAGCCGAAGTAAAAATCTGCTGAGATTTTTACGGTCGCTCGATGATGGTTCGAACGTCCTATATCTTGAGGTCGTCGATAGCCTGGTCGAGAGACTTCGCTTCTACTGCACTTCCTCCATTATCTTCTTGGAGTGCTTCAGATGTTTCTCGGTCCATTCCTTTTCCTCCTTCTGGTTCGTTGATTTTTAGGTTTACCCGAGCGTCATTCTTCATTCCTACTACTCGCAACAAAGTTCGGATAGCTTTGGCGGTGTTTCCACTGCGACCAATAATCTTCCCCATGTCTTCTGCGTGTACATCAAGAGTCAGAAGGACTCCCATTTCGTCTACTGTCCGATTCACTACTACTGATTCTGGGTGATCTACCAGTGTCTTTACTAATCCTTCGAGAAATTGCTTATCTTCGTACGTATCCATATATCTATCATTTTAGCTAACTAGTAAGCAATCGTTACACGAATGTAACGCGCTTATATAATAATACGAAAAGCAATACACCCCGTCAATCAAACGAGGTGTAAAAGAGTTCGGTTTGAATTGTGTGAGTGTTGGAGAGTTCCAGGAATGTGCTCTAGGAAAGAAGCGCATTCGGAACTAAATTCGCAATATGCCCTTCAGGCATTTGCTTATTTATCTTCTTTAACTTCTTCGGCAGGAGTCTCTTCTGCTACTTCTTCAGCGGGAGCATTCTTGGCAGCTTCAGCTTCTTCGGCAGCTTTTTTCTCAGCTTCAGCTTTCTTGGCCGCTTCTTCTTCAGCTTTTTTGATTGCTGCCTCGTCTACAATCGGAGACTTCCGTGGTAGTACGTTGATTTTCTTGGCATCAATTACTTTTTGACTAACAAGAATGTTGTGCATAGTACCTGAAGGCTGAACACCTTTGCTCAACCATTCTTTTGCCTTCTCCGCATCCAGTTGGATGTGATTGAGCTTTGGGTTATACGAACCAAGACGGTCGACGTGTTTGTCGCTCCCTACCCCTGTTCGTTTGTCGGTCACGACGATCCGGTACGCGGGATCGTTTTTTCGGCCAACTCGTTGTAAACGCATCATTAACATAGTGGCGCTAGCATACCAGAATAGAAATTTACGTCAATACTTTGCGTACCCTGGAACATACAACCATAAGTGGTATACTGCCAAAATGTTGAAAACTATAGAAGGACCGATCATGGTCCGCGGAAAAGGAACGGGATTTGTTAAAAATGAGGCATTTGAGGAAGACGTAGTTATTGAGCGTGATGCCCTTGGGTTTGCACTTAATGGAGACACAGTAGAAGTCGAACTTAAAAAAGAGATTCCCGGTAAACGCCGAGAAGGAAAAGTGGTGCGCGTGGTGAAATCACTCCACCGTGAACTTATTGGAGTAGTAAAAGAAAAAACTATCGATGGGGCAACGGTAAAATTCCTCTCTCCAGATAACAGCCGAATTCATATTCGACCAATTCTTCCTGACGCGACGGGGAACGATATAGATATGAAAGTCGTAGTGGAGATTACCAGCTGGAAAGAACCGAACAGTGACCCAATAGCTAAAATCACCGAAACCCTCGGACGAGCCGGTGATCATGAAACAGAGATGCAAGCTATTATCCGCTCTGGTGGATTCACTACTGACTTCCCCGAGTCGGTTCAAAAAGCAGCTCAAGAACTCTACGAGAATCGGGAGCAGATTTTTGCTGACGCTGTAGCTGACCCTAAGCGTAAAGACTTCCGTGGCGTCACTACCATGACCATCGACCCGCATGACGCCAAGGACTTCGATGATGCACTTTCAATTCAAACATTAGAGAACGGCAACACCGAGATAGGAATTCATATTGCTGACGTATCACACTATGTCCGTCCTGGAGAACCACTCGACGACGAGGCTCTTGAACGAGGAACCTCTGTTTACTTGGTAGACCGAGTTATCCCGATGCTTCCCGAAGTACTCTCTAATGATTTATGTTCTTTGCGTCCAAACGAAGATAGGCTGGCATTCTCAGCCACCTTCGAACTCGACGCTGACGCTAATGTGAAAAACCAGTGGTTTGGCCAAACTATCATCCACTCTGACAAACGCTTCAGTTACGAAGACGCTCAAACTATTCTTGATAATGAGTCAGGTGAATACTTAGAGGAGCTCAGCACAATGATGAAGCTCGGACGGCTCTTACGAAAGAAGCGACAAGCCAGTGGTGCCATTGCGTTTGAACAACCAGAGGTGAAATTTGAACTCGACGAGAACGGTACCCCTATCCGCGCGTACACCAAAGTCCGAACAGAAACGATGATGATGATTGAAGACTTCATGCTCTTAGCCAACCAGCGGGTTGCCACCTATGTCAATGAGAAAGCCAAGGAAGAGAATAAAGACTTATCATTCATCTATCGTATCCATGATGTACCCAATCCTGACCGGATTGAAGAGTTGGCCACATTCGTGCACGCTCTTGGGTACGAATTTGAAACCAATAAAGGTTCAGTAGGAGCAAAGGCTTTGAACAAACTCATGAGTGACGTTGAAGGCAAGTCTGAAGCCAACCTCATTCGTACCGCCAGTATTCGCTCTATGTCCAAGGCTGTGTATTCAACTAAGAACATCGGACACTTTGGCCTGGCATTCAAATTCTACACGCACTTCACTTCCCCAATTCGCCGCTACCCTGACTTAATGTCTCACCGCATGCTCCGCAAGCATCTGGACAATGAAACAATCGGACCGAAAGAAACAGCACTGTTCGAACAAATTGCTGTACAGTCTTCTGAACGTGAAGGTGAAGCAGTCTCTGCAGAACGTGACTCTATTAAATTCAAATCAGTTGAATACATGCTGAACAAAGTCGGAGAGGAATTCGATGGAGTGATTACTGGAGTTACCGACTGGGGTATCTATGTACAAGAGCAAAACTCCCTCGCAGAAGGAATGGTTCGACTCGCTACCATCGGCGGTGACTATTACGAACACGAAGCGACTAAATACCGCATCAAAGGTCGCAAGACTGGTAAGGTCTATCGACTAGGAGACGAGGTGCGCGTGAAGCTCGTCAGAGCAGACAAAGACGAACGACAACTGGACTTCGAACTAGTGTCCGAGGAGAAAAAATAAACAACACTAAACCGCTCAACAACTGTTGAGCGGTTTAGTGTTGAGCTATTCTCCGGTCTTCTGTTAATTCCTTGAGTGGATATTTCTCTGCCAGCACTTGGGCTGCGGCATACACTCGCGTTACATATTCACGTGATTCATGCTTATATCCACTCAGCAATCCTTCATCAGAGAGTTCTGCGTAATTTGCGATAGCAATAAACAAATCTTTCCCGGCCGGCATATCGTTTAACTGAATCGATTCATTGTATTTTTTGGCAGCATACGCAATTCTATCTGGACCAGTGTTGTATCCGCCTATAGCCATCGGCGTGACCAGATCAATTAAAAATGTTTCTTCATTGGGAAACAGGGATCTAAAATTCTCCACCGCCTCATCTCCCATTATATCTAACACTCTGTCATACATGTCAGATATGGCTGGACCTAATACCTCAATTTGGTCTGTGAAATCTGTAGACACTTCCTCTTCGCCGGTGTAACGCTTCCATGTTTCAGGCATAAACTGACCTGAACCTTTGGCCTGAGTGCGTTCGTTTACAATGTCTTCTTGGAAACCTGATTCCTGGGCAAGTAATCCAGGTAGTAAGGTTCTCAGTTCTTTTTGTACAGATGGTGGTACCGCTCTTTTTTCTGCACCAGGTACTCCAGCAACTTCTTCAAGTTGACTGCGGAAGGTAACATTTTTCTGCAAGTATTCTACTCGATTAAGTCCATCTGACCCTGCAAAACTTTTTTCAACTCGGTGTTCCAAAATCTGCTCTTGGGTAGTAATTTCACCAGTGGTTATTTTCTTTTTGAGTTCCTCATCACCTGATTTATAGGCAGCTTGGAAGAGTCGGATAACATTCATATCATCAGCAATTTCTGCTTCAGGAAAATCATTCTGTACTTTCTGCTCAACATACTGACGCCACTCTTTAGCTGGCACATCACTCAAAATACCATTCTCATCAGTGTTTCCTGGGGTATATAAATACTTCCCAGCAAAACCCTCCTTGATGTCCACGTACTCTTGAAATTTTTGCGGCTCACCAACTGGAACACCCTCGAAGTCTAAAAAGCGTATTTCATCTTTTTTAAGTTTTATGAATGCTGTGTACCCCGCTATTTCATTTTCAAAATGTTCTTGTTGTCCTTGAAAGTTCTCACTTCGCTCAAGAGTCTGCAGATCGCGCTCTATACTATCCTTGGTGATTCGCCTGACCAATTCCTCCAGACTCTCCTCCTGATTCTCTTTTGAATACTCCACTTGATTTGAATGAGATGCTTTATTATCTCCTACAGAAGAAGTATCTTCTCCTTCATGAGTCGCGACACCATACGCACTCACACCAGCAAAAGCGGCCGCTCCGACCGAAGCGACTAGCTGACTTTTAGTGAATTTTAGCTTTTTTTTTGAGAGAGCTGAGCACCAACGCTATCAAGCGCTTCGCGCAAATCTATACGCTGATCTTCACTGAGCTCGGCCACTTCAAAATCTTCCAGCTGTTCTGGCTGGGTATTTCTTGGTACTTCTTTTGGAGCGCCGAATCTTTCCATATTAATCTATAGTAACAAAAATCCCGCGCTGAAAAGAGCCACCACGGGATAAGTCTGTTATTGGAATTATTTTGCAGTTGCAGCTGCTTCTTCGAATTTAACTGAGAGTACTTTTGAGACCCCGTCTCCACCCATGGTAATACCGTAAAGGATACCGGCTCGACTCATGGTTTCTCGATTATGAGTGATTAGAACGAGCTGAGATTTCTTTGCTAAGGCTTCTATCATATCTCCATAGCGTCGACTGTTTGCTTCATCAAGCGCTGCGTCAGTTTCGTCGAGAATGATAAATGGTGGTGGATTGACTTGACTCATTGCAAAGATAAGTGCGATAGAGGTCAGCGCGCGCTCGCCTCCTGAAAGCATATCTAGACCTCTCACTCGTTTGTTGGGTAATTGCACATCTAGATCTACTCCCTCCTCGGCTTTTTGCACTTCACTCTCCTCTTCACTTTCATCATCTTTGCGAGTCTTAAGAGCGACTTTTTTGAGGACAGCTGAGCCACCTCCGAACATCAAGGTGAAGAAGGTATTAAATTCAGTAGAGATTTTTTCCATTCCTACTGAGAACTGCTCGTGCAATTTCTCTTGCATCTCCTCTGTCAACGACAGAAGATTTTGCACTGATTTTGACAAATCTTCGAGCTCATTACTCAAAAACTCATCTCTCTCTTGGGCTTCTTTGTATTCATTTAATAAATCATCAGTCGCTCCCACTCCTAACTCTTCCAGTCGAATCTTTAGTTTCTCTAACTCTCTGCGACGCTCTCTTTGAGCTTGTCTGTCTTCGTTCACTATCTGCTCTTTTAAGACCGGTTCCCCATTCTCAGCGGTAAGTTCATGCGTGTAATAGTCACTGGCGTTTCGTCCAATAAGAGTGACTGCTTCTTGCAGTTCTTGTTTGAAGTCATCTCGATCACGCTCCAAGACGCGTAACTCAGAGGAAAGTTGGCTGAGCTTTAACTCAGTTTCTCTTTGCGTATTTAATAAACCAAACATCTCACGTTCAGCTTCGCGGTTCTGCTGGGTGTCTTGTTGCTTCTCTGCCTCTTGAGTATCTACCGCTACCCGCGCCCGCTCTTCTTCTTGCACAGCTTCATCAACAGTAGATTGGGCAACTTGGAGTTTTTTCTGTAGTGCTTCTAGTTCTTCCTGGTCAGCTTTTGTGGTGTCAATTGTATGCACCGGTTCCCGCTTAATAAATGACTTGAGCTGATTGACTAGGTCATTTAGAGCTCGCTCAAGAGTTGACTCTCCACCTTTACTTAACGCTCTTTCTGCACTGCCAGATATATCTTGCACCAGCTTCTCAAGCTCCGCTCTAGCAACCACTCCCCCAACAGCGACTTCAGGCTTAGGTGCACTTAATCGTCGTTCAATAAATCCGATTTGTCCGGCGATACTACTGACTTCTTGCTGAGCTGACTGCCTAAGCTGAGAACATTTCTTCAATTGCGTCTGTGCTTCAATTAACTCAGTGTTTTGTGCCTGCTCTCCATCTGTTTTGCTTAATAGTGTTTTGAGTTCTATCAGTTTTTTTTGAATAGTATGTAACTCAGACTCAGGAACTACTTGCTCAGCCTGGAGTCGATCAAAGTGAAATGCCAGATAGGTATCTTCACGCTTGAGATATTGTGCGTAAGACATTTTGAGTTGCGCCTGCACCTCTAGTGAACGCTCTGCTTTCTCAACTTGTTTTTTTAAGTATTTTAAATGTGGTGCTGCCTCTCTGCGCAACGACTCTACTTGAGCAATGTTTTCTTGCGTTTTTTCAAGCTTACGCTGAGTTTCTTGTTTTTTGAGTTGGTAGACCTTGAGTCCAAGTGCATCTTCTATCATCTCTCGTCGTTCTTTTGGTCCGGCTGCCAGTACTCGATCAGCTTCACCTTGAGAAATAATATGGTGACCCGTTGAACCGATGTTCGCATTAGCCAATAGTTCATGCACGTCTTTTAAGCGTACGCTTGAGCCGTTTATTTTGTATTCGTTTTGACCATCGCGGTGCACAATTCGTTCAATCCTGACCTCATCAAAATCAAGTGCAAAATTCCGCTGAGTGTTATCAAACACGACCTCCACTCCGGCCCTGTTTCCGCGTGAGATTTTGTCTGAACCGCCCCAGATTAGATCCTCACCTTTCTTGCCGCGCATAGATTTCACCGACTGTTCACCAAGCACAAATCGAAATGACTCAGCAATATTGCTTTTGCCTGAACCATTAGGACCAACAATAGCGGTAATAGACGCAGAGAACTCCAACTCGCTTTTTTTGGCAAAAGATTTGAATCCTTGAATTGAAAGTTCTTTAAGGTACATAACAACTGAACCTAGTTGGCTTCTTGTCCTCGTGAATAGATAGCGTAAGTAGTTGACTCAGGAATCGCACCACACCAACTAGATCCAAAACTGCGTGGACAACGAGCAAAAGGATCAGCATAGTCAGTTATCAAGTTTGACTCAACTGTTCGCCAGACGAGTACTTTGTAGCTGTCGCGAGCCGCGCTCACGCGGTATAGATAGCCACTGTCGGGATCGTTACTTTGATTTGGATCAACCGGTAATTCTGAAATAAATTCGGGTGCTAAATCAACTATATACTCAGCGCAGCCTGGATACACGCTCCCAGGACCAGGACCAACCCAGCCAGTAGTAGCTCCACAACCAGCTTCTGGATACACTCCGAACTGAGATTTGTATAACTCAAGAGCGAGTGATAGTTGCTTCATATCAGTTTTTCGAACTTTATCTCTTGAGTCTGCTCGTGCATCTCCAAAACTCGCATAAATAACCCCAGACAGGATACTGATGATGGCAATCACTACTAAGATTTCTACCAAAGTAAATCCGAAACGTTTATTCTGCATCATATGAGTATTCTACCACTAGAGTATGCTTCTAAAATAGTAGTGCCCACAGTATGCACCCAAAACGCTAATCAATTCGTTGACCGGTATCTACTACGGAATTACGCACACAATATCTTCTGTGCGTTCTTCAACCTGTCTGTTGTATACGACTGACCCGATCCGAGCATTGATATTCGCAGCAGCGAAGCCTCCCCACACGGCGTACGAAGTCTGAAATGAAGGATTTGTCTGGTTACAGTGCGGAGGTCTAGAGTTACCAAAAGAACGAACCTGGGCACATATTGGCTCGACGCTCGCTGTATTATCAGTATCACAAATTTTGAATTCATGTGTATAGTCCACTCGCTCGGTTTCTACGGTATTGAAGGCAATGAGCTTGTAGACTGAGCCATCAGCATTGGTCAAATACGCATAGCCTGAGTTGCTCCCATTCAGTTTTGGATCATACAGAAGTCGTTGCATAAACTCGGGAGCCAGACCAACGATGTATTCATTTCCGGACGGACACGCACTAGCTGTAGTTTCTCCTGACCAGCGGTTTGGCCCATTGCATCCTGCTGGATATCGGCCGTATTTATTGTTGTAGAGCTCTATTGCCACCTCCATAGTACGCATATCTGCTTGGCGTTGTGCATCACGAGCTTGAGCTGAACCCTGACTCACATTCACATAGAGCACTGCACTCAAGATAGAAATAATAGCTATAACAACCAAAATCTCCACCAAACTAAATCCTTGCGAAAACCGTTTCATATAAAAAAGTATAGCACGCAGAGTACTGGGACCTGCATGCTATACGGTACTATTTTGCAATAGTTAGTTGTCGCTCCAGCCCTTGGCAAGGATAGCGGCTTCGGCGGCTTGTTGCTCAGCTTCTTGTTTAGCAGCGCCTTTCCCTTGCGCAACCAGCTCATTTTTTAAATACACTCCGACGGTAAATATTCTATCGTGATCAGGACCTTGCTGGTCGAGAGTCTCGTAGCGCGGTGTGACTGATGCGTGTTCTTGAGACAATTCTTGGAAGCGACTTTTGGCATCTTGCCAGAGGCGGTCTTTGACAATCTCTTCGGTCTTCGCGAACAGCTGTCTCCCAATAAAATCTGATGCGACTTCGTACCCTTGATCAATATAAATAGCGCCAATGCATGACTCAAACACATTCGCAAGAATGTACTGACGAGCTCGACCCATATCCTTTGCTTCTCCTTTAGACATCAGAAGGTAATCATTTACTCCAAGCTTCTCAGAAGCCAAGGCCAACGATACGGTATTCACCAACGCGGCCCGCACCGCCGTCAGCTCACCTTCAGGTTTTTGTGGATATTTCTCAAACAAATAAGAAGTAATCACCAACTCGAGTACTGCGTCACCTAGAAACTCTAATCGTTCGTTATGGTCCCAGTTCGCTTCACGATGTTCATTCAAGTAAGAACGATGAGTGATGGCAGACAACAAAACAGACACATCGGTAAATGTTACCTGCAGAATTCCTTGAAGTTTATTAAGGCTGGCCTGAATTTCGGTATCTTCCATAGTCTGGGTTAAATGTATATTTCTCTTTTTTTGAGCGTATCACTATTTTGAGCCTCTGCCAACTAGCATAGTGATGGCTTTTGTGACAATAGGAAGAATGTCCTCGTAGAAGTTTAATTCGAGAATCTCTGCCACCTTAAACCATTTTGCATCATCGAGGCCGCCTTTTTTGAGAAGTTCGATGTTTTCGTACGGGGCATTTGCTAAGAAATAGTGTACTTGCTTGCGCACCTTTCCCTTCTCCGGCTGTGAAGCGATGTACTCATTATTTCCTAATTCGGCTTCAATAGTGATTGGTAGGCCAACCTCTTCGAGCAACGCTCGAGTAGCGCCAGCTTCGACTGTCTCATCTTCTTTCACCTTACTCTTGGAGAGTGTCCAATGACCAAAAATATCGTGCACCAACGCGAGATACATCTGCCCTTCGTGCTCAGCGTACACCACTGCCCCAGACAGGCGCTCGATTGGCATCTCCTCAAATGGTACGTCTTTCTTGCGCCGGGCACTCTGCTCTTCTTTACCAGGCTCGCCAATCTCTTTGTATACAGCCCCAAGTACCCCGTTGATAAATCGACTACTGTTATCGCCACCAAATTGTTTGGCTAGCTCAATCGCTTCGTTGATAGCTACCTTAGCTGGTACTTCTGCTCGGTCCGCAAAAAGAAGCTCGTAGAGTCCAAGCCTAAGGATATTTCTGTCTACTGGAGAAATTCGGTCAATTGGCCATTCTGGAGCAGCTTTCTCGATAATCAAATCAAGTTCTGGTTGCTTTGCCATTACCCCATCAAGGAGTTTTTCCATGAACGGCAAATCAGTCTTATTAGGTGCAAATTCAGCTACGTTGCGCCCTAACACCTCGTGCACTGCTTTTTTCTCAAGTGCGTTCAAATCCCACTCAAAGAGTGACTGAAGAACAATACTGCGGGATAAATGTCGATTTGCCATATTCAATGTACTTATTTAACTTTTGCTGAGTATATTTTACCAGCAAAAAAACAAAAATACCGCTGAAAGCGGCATTTGTGTGGATTATGATGCTTGTCCTTTCCGTGGAGTAGCTGTTTTTGCCTGTGGCAACTCTGGAGTTTCTACTGCTTTACTATTACCAGCGTCCATATTCTCATGCGGAGCATCTTCAGGTCCGCCTGGGATAGCTTGTACATCTTGAGCTTCTGCTTCTGTCTTGTTTGCTTTAATTGTGTCTTTCTTCGCTTGCATTCGTGATGAGCGAGCATCAGTCTTTGCCTTCATGTCGATTACTAGACGTCCTTTATAAAAGCCACATTCTTGACACATGTGGTGTGGTCGATGTTTCGCTTCACAGTTACTACAAATCGCCAAAGTAGGCGCTTTTAAAGCGTGATGTGATCGGCGATTTGCGGTGTGTGCCCGCGTGTGACGCATTCGTACTACCATAATGTGCAGAACTATAGCAGATGAAGGATAAATTGCAAGGTATTTAGGGAGTCCGGACTGACAAAGACTAAAATCAATAATATACACAGTATTTACAGTAACTTAATTACTATACTCTGCATTTGTAATCACAAAAAAATAAGGCCGGTACGCGTGAAGCGAACCGGCCTGGTACTCATTATAGTGGTCACTTGACCAAGGAACTCAATCCGCCTTGCAAGTTACGGATTGTCTTTGTTGCTCAATATTTGACTTGCTTCATTCAACCTTTCTACAAAATTGCTCACCATATCGCCGTAGCAAACGCTCGTCTCCAGGGTCATCTCAATTACATGCTGAGCACACATAATCATAATGCCTCCTTGCAGGACAAAACACGCCTGCGACACGGTTGTCGATTCTGGCTCTTTGACGTTCTCCTCTAGCCACTTATTGGTTTCCTTCACTAAGTGAATGTTTTCTTCTTGGCTCATTCTCATCCCTCGTCAATATATATTGCTCTTGAATGTAATGATGTTGAGCTCAAGTCGAGTAATCATTCTACAATAGAATAATATTTTTGCAATAGCTACGGCGGTGAATGGGTGAAAACCCATGTTGAGCAATTGCTTCTCGGTGCACTTTGGTGCCGTACCCTTTGTGCTGGGCAAAGCCATATTCTGGGTACAGTTGATCTTGCTGGAGCATGTATCTATCGCGAGTAACCTTGGCCATGATTGAAGCGAGACCAATCACCACCTCTTTCCCATCACCACCAATTATTGTTTCTTGTCTATACTCTACCGGAGCCTTCAGTGAGCCATCGAGTTTCACCACTCCTTCAACTGGGTCGAGTTGTAGCTCTGCAATTCCCGAAGCTATCGCGCGCACTATCGCCGATGCAATCCCCTTTTCGTCAACTGATTTTGCCGTGACAGATTTCACTGAATACTGAATTAAGCCTTGTTTTGCAAGCTCTATCGTCCGCTCAAATATCACCTCTCGTTTTTTCTCACTTAATTTTTTCGAGTCGTTCACCCCAGGGATCAATTCCCAGTCAAAATCAGCTGGGATTTTCACCAGCCCTACTGTTACCGGCCCCGCCAACGGCCCCCGCCCCGCTTCGTCAATCCCAACAATCCATTTCATCAAAGCAGTATACCAGACATTGACTTTTTAATATTTTTAGGTATAATAATTATTAGATTGCCCTATTTTCACCAAGGAGAATGTCATGAAAAAGTTGCAAAAAATCGCTTTGACGATTGCTCTGCTAGCCACCACGACCGTTGGCGCCCAGGCCGCAAGCATTTCCGAAATCAAGAGTCGGATGGAAGCGATAGGGTTTAGTCCTGAGCTACAGAAACTCGAGAAGGAAGACTTTATCTATAAGTTCACTGACCTCAAAGTGCATGTTCAATATTTGTTCCTGTTTGATGATTGCTGGAAGACAGATGAGACCGGAAATATTGACGCTCTCTGCTCAATCAGTGGTTAAAACCGCTCAAACCCGCGCCCCGGAAACCATTCCGGGGCGTTTTTTTATCCAAATGAACGAGCAGTCCGGCAAAAACAGCATTGCGGAAGGTTTTTCTTTTTGTAAGGAATCGGAGCCGACAATCATGACTGTTTGAGCGCAGCGAGTTTCATGATTGTCGTAGCAAAGATGACTATACAAAACAAAAACTAGAGCATATTGCTGTTTTTGCCGGACTGCGAGCGAATGCTATACTATCTCCACCTATGGCCGACGACACTGAAACTCAGAATACTCCTCCTCCCAAACAAGAGTTTGTGCACCTGCACGTGCACTCGATGTATTCCCTGCTCAACGCTGTCCCGACTCCTAAAGAACTGGTTGAAGCAGCTAAGGCTGATGGTCAGTCAACTCTGGCTATTACTGACGCCGGCACGCTCTATGGCGCGATTGATTTTTACAAACAATGCGAGTACGGCGAAATAAAACCCATCATCGGAATTGACGCTTTCCTCGCTCCCCGCTCTCGGCATGACAAGGAAGTAAATATCGACAAACCGCGCTCCCGCCTCGTCTTGCTTGCCAAGACCTTTAAGGGGTATCAAAACCTCATCAAGCTCATCACCAAGGCCAACACTGAGGGCTTCTATTATCGACCACGCATCGACGACGAGCTACTGGCTGAACTCAAAGAAGACTTAGTGTGCATTATCCCCTCTTTTGCTGGCGAAGTAGCCCAAGCGCTGAAAGACAGCAATCCTGAGAAAGCATCGGAACGACTCGATTGGTACAAAAACACCTTTGGAGACGATTGCTATCTAGAGATTTCTCACCACCCAGAGATGTTTGGACACAACGAAAACCAGGAAAAAATAAAAGCCTTGGCCAAAGAAACTGACACTCCCCTAGTGGCTGCTCACGACGTGTACTACATCAAGCCAGAGGATAGAATTGCCCGCGAGACAATGATCAAGATTCAGAGTGGAGGTGTCGTAGACATGACAGCTGACAGTGCCGAGGACTTCTCATTCACCACCCAAGCCCAAATGAAAGAGTGGTTCAAAGACGTGCCGGAAGCCATCAGCAATACGGTCAAAATCGCTGAGCAGTGCAACGTCGAAATTACTCTCGGGCAAGAAGCCTGGGTCTTCCCCAACTACATCATCGACAGTGGACGTGAACCAGATGAAGAATTACAAGTAACTTCATACGAAGGAGTTGCCTGGCGCGGACTGGATATTAATGATCAGGAAGTAAAGACGCGACTAGATTACGAACTCGAGGTCATTAAGAATAAAGGCTACGCGAAGTACTTCTTGGTAGTAGGTGACTTATTGCGCGAGGCGCGCGAGCGAGATATCTTGACTACTATTCGTGGTTCGGTCGCTGGCTCATTGACTACTTATGTTCTGGGGATCACTAACGTAGACCCGTTAGAATATAAGCTTCCCTTCGAGCGATTTCTCAACCCAGAACGACCGTCGGCACCGGACGTCGATATGGACTTCGCTGATAATCGCCGGGACGAGATTATTGAATACGCCAAGCAAAAATACGGTGAGGATAAAGTAGCCCAGATTGGTACCTTTGGAACCATGATGGCCAAAGCGGCGGTGCGTGACGTGGCGCGTGCTTTGGGTCATTCCTATTCTACTGGTGACCGTATCTCCAAACTAATCCCCTTAGGAGCACAAGGAATGCCAATGACTATCGACAAAGCCATCAGTATTGAACCAGACCTGGCAACATTGTATAAAAAAGACTCGGAGAGTCGTGAGGTTATTGACCTGGCCAAACAAATTGAAGGACGTGTCCGTCATCTAGGTGTGCACGCTGCTGGAGTGGTAATCGCGCCTGAACCGCTGGAAAACTACGTTCCTATCCAAATTGACTCTAAGACTGGCAAATACATCACTCAGTACGAGATGCACTCGGTGGGAGAAGATGGTGTTGGTCTGCTGAAGTTCGACTTCTTAGGGATTAAAAACTTAGCTATCCTGGCTGACGCGGTAAAGCGAGTGAAGAAAATTCGTGACATTGATATTGATATTGAAAATATCCCTTGGGATGACACACTGACGTTTGAGATGTTGGCGCGTGGCGAGACTATGGGTCTCTTTCAACTCAACGGTACCGGAATGACATCGTTTCTCAAGCAACTGAAGCCTTCTACTATTCACGACATCAACGCGATGGTGGCACTCTATCGTCCGGGACCGATGGAATCTATCCCGCAGTACATTGAGCGCAAGCACAACTCAGCACTAATCTCATTTCTCGACCCCCGGATGGAAGAAATCCTCGACCGTTCTTACGGAGTGATTACTTATCAAGATGACGTGATGATGATTTCTATCAAGCTCGCTGGCTACAGTTGGCTCGAAGCTGACAAGTTGCGTAAAGCGATGGGTAAGAAAATTCCTGAGGTAATGGCGGCGGAGAAAGACAAGCTCTTTAGCGGACTGATTGAAAAAGGAATGTCTGCACCAAAAGCCGAAGAGCTCTGGAAACTCATCGAACCATTTGCTGCGTACGGATTCAACAAAGCTCACGCCGCGTCATATGGCCGAGTTGCCTACCAAACTGCGTATATGAAGGCCAACTACCCAGTGGAGTACATGTCAGCGGTGCTGACCGCTGACTCAGGCGACACTGAGCGTATCTCAGACTCCATTCATGAGTGTGAGCGGATGGGCATTGACGTGCTTCCACCTGATGTGAACGAGTCATTTGCTGACTTCTCGGTAGTGCCAGGCACGCAGACTATTCGGTTTGGTCTTACTACAATCAAGAACTTCGGCGCCGGAATTACCGAAGTAATTATTGATGAACGAAAAAAGAACGGCCACTTCACGTCCATGCAAGACTTCCTGACTCGTATTCATGATCGCGGACTCAACAAAAAATCTATCGAGGCTCTGGTCTGCACGGGAGCTTTTGATACGTTTGAACGGCGCGGTCAACTGTATGGCAATATCGACAACATGCTCGCCTACAACCGAGAACAAGTAGCGGGCAAAGAAGCCAATCAGGACTCGTTGTTTGGCGGGATGTCAGAAGTCGACAACCTTACTCTCTACCCGTGCGACCCAGTACCGACCACCCAAAAACTCATCTGGGAAAAAGAATTGCTTGGAGTGTATGTATCAGGACACCCGCTGGATGCCCACGGAACCGAAGTATCTAAACGACCGAAGATTGAACAAATCATCAATGGCCACCAAGGAACCACTGTAGTTACTACCGGCCTCATCGAACAAGTCAAAGAGCTCCTCACCAAAAAAGGTGACCGAATGGCGTTTGTGAAATTGGGTGACCAAACACACAGCATCGAAATGGTTGCCTTCCCTGAGTGTTATGAAGCAAGTAAAGACCTCTTAGTACCCGGCACTTGTGTCGCAGTGAAAGGCAAATTCAACAAACGAAACGATGAGCCGAGCATCTTGATTGATAAGTTGAAAATGCTCTCTAGTCCTGATTCTGAACAAAAGATTCTGCCAACAGAAGCAATAGCTTGATGACCAAAAAATACGTATAATTAGCCGATGGAAAAACATACAATTGATCAGATTGAGAAGCAAGTAGAGGCAACACCTTCACGAAAAAACGATACCCATAGCTATCGTGGCTGGTTAAGCTCTGACCATTTTTATAAACGAGCACTTGCGATATTTGGCTACAGCCTAGCTGGTCAACTACTCATCGCTTTACTCCTTATCGCACTAGGCATGAGTGTTGGTTTGGCAGGGTTTATTTTCTCTGCTTTTTAAGCGTGATAAGGAGCCTGTAGCGAGACTATAATTTAACGAGCCAAGTACTTTGATAAACAAGTGCAAAGTATTACTGCATCTCCAGCGTCCATTGACACTACTGGCACAAAGTTGTAGATTCTACTCAGCTTAAGCACACATTTAGGAGTCGCTATGATGATCAACGCAGAGATAGATGTACGAGCCCGAAAACTCATCGCCCAGCAACTTCCAGACCTGGAGAAGCTACAGCAATTATGGACATCAGTTGAATGTATTGCAGCCAACACCGCTGGAGACGAGGCTAAACAACCGACAGTCAGTGCGAAGCAGCTGAATGAATACCATCAAGAATTAGCCGCAAAAATACACGAACTGCTTCACACCCCCTACTGCACTGAGCTTTACCTCGTAATCTTGCCTGCTTTGATTGCGGCTAAGTCAGTTGAGAGCGACTGACTACCTAAAAAGCTCTCTCCCGCGCCACTACAATGGCGCGGTTTTCTTTTGACAAAACGGCGCAGTGAAGTAAGATTGAATAGACAGAGATTGTGGTGGCTACCAACTGCCAGAACGCAAGTGTTCGAGGAAACTCCTAATCTGTACCAAATGAAGCGCTGAAAGGAATACTTTTCAGAAGCCCGGTGGAACCGCGACCGTCGTACCGACGGAACGTCCGAGCGAATACATGAATTTCTTTCGTGTAGTCGCTCGGACTTTTTAAATGAGCAAATGCCTGAAAGGCATATTGCGAATTTATGTTGCTAGAAATTAATGACGCAAGGAATATAATTTCTGTATGCAAAGCCCGAATTTGCTCTGCCCTGAGCAAATTCCTGGACGAAATGAGACCGGACTTGCTTCACCCTGAGCAAATTCCTGGACGAAATGAGGCCGGACTTGCTTCACCCTGAGCAAATGTCGGAACGACATATTGCGAATTTATGTCTCAATCTCGGGCTTAGCCCGTCCGAGATTGCTAGATGAACCAACTCCAACTTTTACACATTTTACACATACACCATGAAGCAAAATCTTGAACACAAACGACATACCCTTGCCCACCTGCTCGCTGCAGCAGTTGTACAGCAGTACCCACACGCAAAGCTCACCCTTGGACCAGCGATTGACACTGGCTTCTACTACGATATCGACTTCTCTGCTGGCGAAGCGCCAGGTGACGCTGACCTCAAGGGATTACAAAAAGGCATGAAGAAGCTGGTCAACAAGTGGACAGAATGGTCACATAAAGAAGTGTCAGCTGAGCAAGCTCGAGAAGTGTTTGCCGGGAATCAATTTAAACTTGAGCTGATCGATGAGATTGAAAAAAAGAGTGAAAAAATTACTCTCTACACCTGCGGTGACTTCACTGATCTCTGTCGTGGTGGTCACGTAGCGAATCCCAAAGAAGAGCTGACAATGGATGCGTTTAAGCTCGATAAAATTGCTGGTGCGTACTGGCGAGGAGATGAGAAGAATCCGATGCTTACTCGTATCTATGGTATTGCGTTTGACACCAAAGAGGAGCTAGTAGTCTATGAGACACAACTCGAAGAAGCCAAAAAGCGCGACCATCGGAAGCTTGGGAAGGAATTGGACTTGTTCACCTTTTCTGAATTAGTTGGACCTGGTCTTCCTCTCTTCACTCCTAACGGCACATTAATGCGTGACCTGATTGTCGATAAAATCATGTCAATTCAAGCAAAATTCGGCTACGCAAAAGTCACTATTCCCCACATAACTAAAAGCGACCTGTACAAGACATCTGGTCACTGGGAAAAATTTGGCGATGAGCTCTTTAAAGTAAAGGGTCAATCAGATGCTGAGTTTGTGATGAAGCCAATGAACTGCCCACATCACACACAAATTTTTGACAGTAAACCTCGTACGTATAAAGAACTACCTATTCGTTACGCAGAGACCACAATGGTCTATCGTGACGAACAAGCCGGTGAACTGATTGGCCTAGGACGAGTACGGAGCATCACCCAAGATGATGGGCATGTATTCTGCACCTTTGATCAAATTGACCAAGAAGTCGAAAACATTGTTCACGTCATCAAAGAATTTTACCAATCACTTGATATGTACAAAGAAGGTAAATTTTGGGTCTCACTTTCAGTTAGCGATCCGAACAAACCTGATGAGTACCTCGGGGACAAAGAAAATTGGCAAAAGGCTGAAGCAATGCTTGAGAGTGTTGCCAAGAAACTTGAACTACCTTACAAGCGGGTCGAGGGTGAAGCGGCTTTCTATGGACCAAAACTAGACTTCATGTTTTATGACGCAATTGGAAGAGAGAGACAGCTAGCAACTGCCCAGCTCGACTTTGTTATGCCAGAGCGATTTAAATTAGAGTATGTTGATAATGAAGGTAACAAGCAACAGCCAGTCATGATTCACCGAGCAATTGCTGGCTCGCTTGAGCGATTCATGGCTATCATGATTGAGCACTTTGCTGGCAACTTCCCACTTTGGCTCTCTCCAGTACAAATGGCCATTATCCCTGTTTCAGAAGTACACAATGAGTACGCACAAACAGTATTCCAAAGTCTGACCGAAGCTGGATATCGAGTAGAGATAGATATTTCAAAAGATTCTATGGGCAAGAAGATTCGCTCAGCCAAAACCATGAAACTCCCCTACTTCCTCGTCATCGGTGACAAAGAAGTAGCGAGCAGTACAATCACCGTCGAGTCCCGCGATACTGGTGAATCAACCACACTCTCATTGACTGATTTCTTGGCGAAATTAAACACTGAGATGGACGTATAGAAGAGTGGAGAGGTAGTACACACAAAAAGCCCGGCGCATGCGCCGGGCTTTTTGTGTGCTGATATATATTCGTATGAATCTAGGCAGCAACTTTTACTGCTTTCATGATAGACATTTTTACCGCAGAGGCTTCATCTGTGTATGTTCCATCAAGCGCTCCTGTGAGAGCTGCAATCATTTGTGTGAGTTGCTCTTCTGACAGGTTAGAGGTTTCTGTACTGAGCAGGTCTGATACTGAGTTACTTTCACCTTTTCGATTTCGGTATACAGCGTCGAGGTCTGCAGCAGCGTCAGCGAGAGCAAACATTGGTCGATTACCAATCATTTCGTACGCTGCAACTACGTTTCCCGTCACGATAGCTTCAGCGAGTGAGCCGGCTCCAGCTGGGACAGTTGATACTGACGCTTGTGGAGAAACAACACACGCTTGGCAAAGACTTTGCATTCGAGCTTGGTTGATTACAATCCAACCGTCCTCTAGTGGGTAGTTACTTTTGGCTTCTGAAATTACGCTGTTTAGAGCTTCTTCTCGTTGTGAAGAATCTTCTGTTGTAGCAATGAAGTGTCGTACAGCATCACTTGAGAGCAGAGCTTTTTGAGCGTGTGCTTGATTCTCAAGTGCTGTTACTGTGGCGTCAGTTCCTTGTACTGATGTATCTTGCGTTCGTATCACATCTTGTCCAGCAACGGAAATTCCCGTTGGAAGATTAGTCGGTGTAGCTTGTGAAGCACTTATTGGTGTAGCTTGTGAAGCACTTACCTTTGACATCACTGATGGAGCAAATACGTCTGGTCGGAGTGACTCAGCTTGCTTCATTGATGAGGCGTTCGTAGTTGTGTGAGCTGATGGAGTAGTCATTTTGACTGCTACAGCAGATACTCTGTTTCGGATTACCAGTAGGTAAGTAATGAAGAGTGACCAAGCTACGAGTAATGCGTAGAAGAGACTTGTCATAAACGGTCCAGCTTCAAATCCTGTGTAGGGAACTTGTGTCAGTGAAATACCGGTAACAAGTGGTTGCTGATCTCGATCTTCAAGTACCACAATTGAGTCTTTTACTTTTACTTTTACGTTACACTCTTTGTCTCGTGAACCACTTTCTGCGTTAAGAGTATATTCGGTGTCTCGCGTTGGCTTTACCTTAATAGAGCCGTCAAGATACTTCTTCTTGTCTTTACTTAGGAAATCATCAGTCGTGAAGATTGTGTCTCCTCGATCGTCTTTAATAGTAATCTCTTTGGCGTATGAAGTGTCCCATCGGAGAGTAATTTCTTCTCCCTTTGAGATACTCTTGTCTGAAATATCAAGATCACATCGTGGCGTTCGAGTTCCTCCACCTCCACCACCTCCGCCTCCAGATGAGACATCCACTGAGACTGGACAGTTGATAGTTTTGTCTCCCTGAGTTGCTCGCAAGGTATACGTTGTATCACTTGAGGGTGATACTGAACGATTTCCAGCGAGTGCGGTGTCGTTTGTGTTTGAGATAGTCAGACTGTCTACGTTCACCGTACTCCAATTCAGCGTAACTGAGTCACCTCGTCTAATTGAAGTATCAGATACTGAGAAGTTCACGTTCTGTGCACAATTAAATACTGGTTCTGGGTCTCCCACAGTCACCTTCTGAACACATGACTTGTCTTCTCCTTCTGAGTTGGTAGCAGTCAGTACAAATGTTCGGGTATTTGGTACAGATACCACTCGTCCCGTTGTATTATCAAGTGCCACGTTTCCGATTCCACTGATTGACACGTTAGTTGCGTCAGTTGTTTCCCATGTGAGAGTTGTGTCTCCCCCACCGAAGTTGAATGAAGTAGGTGAGGCGTTGAAGTTATCACACCTTGGGAGTGGAGTATCTACCACACATTCATTGTCAATGTTTGTTTGTACTTCTTGAGAATATACCCAGGTACCGAAGTTATCCAGTTCTTTCGCTGTTGCTTTCGCAATATTCTTGACTACGAAGTCTCCACATTGAGTTGGATTTCCAACTGTTCCAGTCCAGGTAATAGTTCCTGATTCGTTTGGAGTTAGGGTGTTTCCGTTAAATCGAAGTGTTCGGTCGCTACCCGAGTAGACTGGTTGATTACCGTATCCGGCTGTTATATTGCTTGTGAGAACGTGACTTTTATAAGTAAGGTTTGCATCAACAACGTCGTATATTTTTACTCCTCCTCCAGTACAGTCACCGTTTCCTACGTTCTTCACATCAATAGTGTAGGTAACATCTTCACCAACTTTAGCATTGGTTTTATTTACACTTTTTTGAATTTCAAGCTTACACTCTTCTACCACTGGTGGCAGACAGTTGACGATTACTGTTGCAGTACATCGGTTGTCGTTATTGCTATTAGTTGCTACGAGGGTGTAGGTAGTACTTACAATTATATTATTGAATGTTCGATTGCCACTAGCTCCTGACACAGGTTGACCGTTGATAGTGATATTCTCAAACCCTTCGGTGTCCCAGGCCATAGTCACACTTCCACCATTTTCAATAGTAGTTGAACTAATACCGCCAGCAAGTGTAAGTTCACATTTAGTGATTTCTACTTCAGGATAGGTACAAAGAGAATTATTTGCATCGGTCGCACCTGGGTTGTAATTAGTAGCATTTATGTCTTTACAGCCAAATGTCTTTATACGACCGCCCCCATTACCATCAGGACCATTGTTACTTCCAGAGTTTGCACCTTCACCACAGCCTCCACAGCCACTATCAGTGCCTCCTCCTCCGCCTGATCCACCATTACCACCAGGACCGCCTGAACCACCAAACGCTTCAGCGGTCGGCACTTCAAAAGCAGGCGCAGTTGCTGCGTCTTGGCCAATAAAATTGAATGAGAATACTGCTACCAATACAAAAAAGAGTACTGGAAGAATGTATGCTGTGTTTATAATGTTTTTCATAATATTTCAATAATTTTATAATACTACCGGAGCATTCCGGATAATGAAGACGAAACAGTGTGTTTCGTCACCAACATCCATAATGGTCATTGATACTTTCTAAAAGAAAGATTGGGTGAGGTGGCGACAAGTCGCCACCTCTGTTTTCAAACTCACAATCCGCGAGTCGCGCACCAGGCTGTTCCGCCGACACAGGCCGGATCACCAGCGTGTACGTCGTTTGACTGCAAGTACTGCATCTCAGACCGTCCCCAGTCTGACCAACCAAGCCCGTCTTCACGCGTCAGACGCGCCTTGCTTTGACCACGCAACAAATTGCGAGGAAAGGTGACCGTTGTCTCATAGCCTCGAGAGGTTTGACGCCAACCATTATTGCTGACGCGGTACCCTTGGCCTCCGACCATAAGAATGAGGTTACTTGCACCCGCTGTGTCTGCGCCAAATTCGCTCAGGACTGCAATTCTGGCGGTTTCGCCGGCATTGACTGCGGTACCAAGAGCGATTGTGCTGACAAGCACCAAGATGAAGTTACGCATTGTACTTCCTTTCATTTCATTACGTATTGACCAGACCGTTTCATCGGGCCGGTCGAGATGACACGCTCTACGCACGATGCGTACAGCTTGATGACTGTCCCAGGGCGAACCTCGAACGTTTTGCAGGGACTGGTGACGACCTCGAGGTCGCCGTACCAGCCACCGTATTGCATCACCGGCGAGTAGTACCTGGTTTTGACACCGCGATACGTACCAACGTCGATATCCTTCCAGTAGCCGTGACAGACGGTGACGACGATAGGGTTGGCAATTGTGCCTTCACCCTTCCAAGTTCGTCCGTCAGTTGAACGATTGCACGACTGTTCAGTCTGCGTATTCGAGCAACCAGCTTGAGCAGTCTCAGCGGAGGACAGTAACGAAACTATCCCCACGAAGCACAAGAGCGCGACGGTATAAAGAAATCGTTTCATTGTAAGCCCTCCTAGGCTGTAGTTGATTTGATGTGAGTTTTGAGGAACTTCTTAAAGAACAGGGTCCTCGTATTGCCAAAGAGTATAGCAAACTTAACGACTTTTGTCAAGTGCTAAATCGTTCGCGTATTGACTTGCTTGGCTTCTACGATAAAACGGTCATCAATACTCCCAAAGCTATTACAAGTAGCCATGGTCAGCATTTTACCAGTGCCTGCAATAGGTACTGTGACGTCCTGAGCCCGAGCTCGATACACTTTTTCTACCCGGTACTCATATATAGCATCAGCCGTTTCAAGTTCAATGATGTCCCCCCACTCTAGATTTTGGATACCATTAAAAGCTTGGAAGTTCTTGTTAAAGACGTTTGGGAGATAACTTGAATGACCTAAAAGAAAGACGTTTCCGTCCTGTGCGAGAGTAGCTGAGTCAGGATGACGAACTGCACCTTCAAGCAAAGCGGCATCCAAATCAGCGATAGTACGCGAAACTGGATTCATCACCGCAATAGTTTTATCTAACTTTGCGATATTTATTGAAGTTGGATAGATAGCTACTTGCTCTTGCACAACTGGTTCTACCTCCACCTCTTGGGTAATTTCGGTAGTTTCGGTAGTTTCGGTAGTTTCTGGCAATGTTGCAGAAACCTCTTGTTGAGGTTTCAGTTCAGCTTGTTCGTGCTCTTCTGGCAAAAAGTCAAACGCTACGAATACTACATACGTAAACGAAAACACTAAAAAGAAAGTAATGAGAAAAGCAAATTTATTACTCCAGACATGTTGTAAAAATGTGTTCATAATTGTTGTGGAATTTATGTGTGAGAGAGTATACAACTTTTTAATTAAAAGTCAACACACCTTCTCTTCATACATACATTTTATGTGTTGACATTACCTATTGACTGTGGTAGCGTTTTGGCACTATGAATAATGAAACATCAGAAAAAAAGGATTCAGTATTGAAAATCCTTGCGATTGCCGGGTTTATTGGAATTATTATAATTATTGCCTGGGCTTCGATACAGCTGGTTTCGGTTGTACCAAGTGCGTTTAGCTCGCTCGCTTCCCTCGCAGAAAGCGTCAATAACCCAGAAGATACAGAAGAGATGCCTGCTGAAGTCGACTCAATAACTGTCACCAGCAACACCCTCCTTGCCAACAATGGAGAGTCAGTAGATGTAAGTTGGGACACGGCGAAAGCCAACGGAAGCTACGTATTTACCTATGAATGTGCAGATGGTGTAGCTATCGACCTAGTGAATACTGATGGTGTGAAGAGTATTCAGTGTGAAAATAATTATAATATCGGCAACGTAGACACAATTACTCTAGTTATCGATTCTGAAAAAAACCGTTATAGCGATATTGCTTACAGCATCTCATTCCTCGGTACTAGTGACACTCGACCACGAGCAGTTGGAAATGCCTCATTTACAGTTTTTAACGCTACTATTTCTGACTCAATCGCTTCTAGCGAAGATATAGAAGAGCCAGAGGTTGATGTAACTCCTGATATTACTCCTGCAACATCCACTACTCCGAGCGCACCCAGCACTCCGGTAACTCCTCCAGCGCCAGAGTATGTGCAAGAATATACGTACTCAATCCCTACCTCCAACCCAAACGGAGCGACTGACTTAGCAACTCGATATCTCTTTACTGGAAATATCAAGGGTAATACCTTTACTCCAAGTATCATAAACCAAGAAGAGGACGGAGCAATCCAATTTGAAGTCAAAAACCTGGGGACAAAAACCTCAAAGTCTTGGACATATACTGTAAGTCTTCCTGGTGGTGGAACGTATGATTCAAAACAACAATCAGCACTCAAGCCAAACGAACGGGTAGTTATCTCCATTGGTTTTCCTGGTGCAGATGTGACAGAACACACTTTCAAAGTTACTGTCAAAGAATCTACTGATCGCAACCGAACAAACGACTCATTCTCACAACGAGTTGTGTTTGCGAAGTAATCGTGAACTAGTCCGATGAGAATAATAAAACGGCACCTGTGGGTGCCATTTTATTATTCTCAGTAGAGTTACTTGGTCAGAGTGAAATCATAAGCCCTTTGGGATGCGGATGAAATCTTTGTAATAGTTAATTACGTGAGCGTTGGAGTGCCTGTTCTAGGAATCCAGGGCGGGGTGACCTAATTTTTAGGAAGAGCTTGACTCGACCATAAAAATGGAAATGCCCTGGTGGTGAAAGCCCTGGATTCAGAACTGACCTAGTTTTTAAGGAGGTACGACTATAATAACGGAAATGCCCTTGTGGTGAAATTCACAATATGCCCTTTGGGGTGATAGCTTCGAGGATTGTGGTGGATGTCGAACGGGAATCTTGCGTTGGACTAGGTGTTCCAGGAATTCTCTTTTGGAAAGAGAGAATTCGGAACAAAGTAAATCATAAGCCCTTTGGGCGTTGATTTACTTTATATATCCAGATTGGCGGTTCTGGCGTTGTTTTGGATGAATGATTTTCGGCTAGGGACGTCGTTACCCATCAGGACGTCGAAGACTTTGTCGGCCTCGATAGCGTCATCTACAGCAACCTGCTTGAGGATGCGGTTTTCTGGGTTCATGGTTGTTTCCCAAAGTTCCTCGGCGTTCATTTCTCCTAGACCTTTGTACCGCTGAATTCTTACCCGACTGGTTTTCTTGGCTGTTTCCGTCTCGTCTTCTTCAGAATCATCGTTTTCTACCACGTCGGTTTCATCTGAAACGTCTTCTCCCATATCTCTCAAGATATCGAATTTCTCGGTATCATCAAACGCATAGCGAACATCTTTTCCTTTTTGGATTTTGTACAGTGGTGGTTGGGCGATGTAGACAAATCCTTCGTCGATGAGTGGTCTAAAGTAGCGGTAGAAAAGTGTGAGGAGCAATGTACGAATGTGCGCTCCATCGACGTCGGCGTCGGTCGCAATGATAATCTTATGGTACCGAAGTTTAGATACATCAAACACGTCACCGATAGCGGTACCGAGCGCAATCACCAAGTTTTTGATTTGTTCTGAGGCGAGCATTTTGTCGATTCGAGCGCGTTCAACATTAAGAATCTTCCCACGCAGGGGCAGAATAGCTTGAGTCTTTCTATCACGTCCCATCTTGGCTGACCCACCCGCTGAGTCCCCCTCTACAACAAATAGTTCTGAGTCGGCAGCGACTTTAGTCTGACAGTCAGCTAGTTTACCTGGGAGTGACATTCCTTCAAGTGCTCCTTTACGCAACACGCTGTCTTTAGCTGCCTTGGCTGCCTTTCGGGCTTTTACCGCCAAGATGACTTTGTTAATCATCGCCTTTGCGTCGTCGGGATTTTCTTCTAAGAACGTGGCGAACGCTTCACTAAAGACTGACTCGGTCGCTCCTCTAGCTTCTACCGAACCAAGCTTGGCTTTGGTTTGTCCTTCAAACTGAATCTCTGGCATCTTTACTGACACTACAGCGGTAATTCCTTCGAGCACGTCGTCTCCGGTAAACCCGGCGTCTTTATCTTTGACTGAGAAGAAGTTGTTTTTCTTAGCGTAGTTGTTGAGTGTTCGAGTCAATGCAGTTTTAAAGCCAGTGATATGAGTTCCGTGCTCAGGGTTATAGATGTTGTTTGCAAACGCAGTGATGCGAGGTGAAATATCATCTACGTATTGTAGGGCGATTTCAACGGCGAGTACTTCGGGACTCACGTCATTTTTTTCAACGTAGAAAATATTCTTGTGCACTGGTTTTTGGTACGAGTTGTTGAAGGCAACTAAAGAACGTAATCCGCCCTCAAAGTAAAATGTCTGGTGTGGCACTGGAAGATGGTCATCAGATAGATACCGCTTCCCTGTCCACTGGTATTTCTTACCCGAAATCTCATCAATTTCTCTAGCATCGATAACCGTCATGCGCATAGCTTTTACCAAATACGCTTGCTGTCGTAAGTGGTTCACGATGTATTTCCAGTCAAACTTAATCTCGGGGAAAATTGTTGGGTCAGCTTGGAAGGTAATAGATGTTCCAGTCTCTTTACTTGGGCCTAACTTCTTTAATTTTCCTTTAGGAACACCAATGCTGTATTCCTGAATAAATGAACCACCGTCGCGATGAATCTCAGCCACCAGATGAGTTGAAAGCGCGTTTACTACAGACACACCCACGCCGTGCAGACCACCAGATACTTTGTACCCAGAATCTTCGCCACCGAACTTTCCCCCGGCGTGAAGAATGGTCAAGATTGTCTCCAAGGCAGAGAGTCCACTTTGTTTGTGTTTATCAACTGGAATCCCGCGTCCGTTGTCGACCACTCGGATGTAGTTATCAGGCAAGAGAGTGACTTCTACTCGATCAGCAAAACCACCCATCGCTTCGTCACGCGAGTTATCAAACACCTCCCAAATCAAGTGGTGCAGTCCAGTTGGCCCAGTAGTACCGATATACATACCAGGTCGCTTTCGTACCGGATCGAGTCCTTCAAGGACCGAAATGGACGATGCGTCATACCCACTTTTTTTAGCTGCTTTTGCTGGTTTCTTGTCTGCCATAATAACGGAAAATACTCATTAAATAATGCTTATTATAGCAAATTTTTACGTAAAAAAATGTGGCAATTCCTACAAATGTATGTCTGAATATAATACCGATTGAGTGGACAATATTTCTACCGCACCTTCCAGTCTTTACTTGCTACTTCTTTATATACTGCTTCCATGTTCTTAGACACCTCATCATCAGTCAAGGTTTTGTCCATAGACTGGAACACGATTCGGAAGGCAAACGACGTCTTGCCGTCTTTGGTAAATTCATCAAACAAGTCTGTCCGTAGCCATAACTCTCCAGCTGCTGCATTGAGCACACTCAACACGTCGTCAGCTGATGTTCCTTCTGTGACCCAGAGTGCAATATCTCTACTAATCGCCGGGTAGGCTGAGACCGATTGGTATTGCATTGGCGCTTTTTCTGGAACTGCCTCGTAGGCTGTGGGTTCTGGGAGCTGCTCCAAGACCTCAGACAAGTTCAGTTCCGCCACTCCTTTTTCTTTATCCCAGGCGAGTGAAGTACTCAGAAGTTCTTCCAGAGCATCACAGGCGGACACGAGTAGTCGCTCGTCTGGTGCAGTAAACCCATTTCCTTTAGTGCGCACACCTAGAGCCAACGAAAGATGCTCTGTAATAGCTGTATCTGACTTAGAGAAGACGGTACCGATTTCAAACACTCGCACATCACGTAATCCCAACATATCGGTATGTGAGAAGTTTGCATCGAGTACCTGATGAAGGTTTTTGGATAGGTTACCACGCACATAACTCTTATCACTCGCCAAGGCATTTTGTAATTGGATTTTTCCCTTCTTGTGAAAAGACGAGGTGACTACTTCGCTGAAGCCAAGTCCAAGCAAACACTGGCGGATTTTTTCTCCATAATATTGTCGTGCATTGATGGTAGTAATGAGTGTAGTAGCTGGCACCACAGAGGCGATTTTGTCTAATCCATATAGTCGACCTACCTCCTCAATGAAGTCTTCTTCAATATGCAGGTCTGTTCGTTCAAACGGACCTTGTGCTACCAAGCTGTCTTCGTGCACCTCAACAGTTGAACCAGTACGCGCAATAAGCTTAGCAACTTCATCGATACTTAATTCCAGTCCGAGTAACGCATTGGTTTGCTTCAAAGTGAGGGTGACTTTAGGATTCTCCTTTTTCTCAAGATACTCATCTACTATCCCTTCACACTTCCCGCCAGCAATATCTGTTATCAGTTTGATTATCTCTGACTGTCCGTAGGGTGGGAGTTCTCGTGAGGGCTCATTCTCAAATCGCTTGGAGGCATCAATAACAATTCCTAATCTCCGCGCAGTTTTGCGGGTAAGGGTCGGGTGGAAATGAGCGGCTTCAACAATAATATTTTTGGTCTCTGCATGAACCCTTGCGTAGCTACCTCCCTTCACTCCAGCTAATCCGATCGGAGTATCTGACGAACCGTCAACAATAAGCAGCTCAGTGCCATTAAGTTCAACAATTCTTTCTTCAGCTTTTCCTCCTTCTGACAAGAGATTGATTGTCTCGCCTTCCTTAGCGTAGCGAACAACAAACTGCCACTTCCCTTCAGATTGTGGGAACAAATCAGCATCGTAGGCATGCAAAGGTTGACCCATGGCATACATCACGTAGTTCGTAGCATCTACAACGTTGTTCACTGAGCGCTGTCCGAGCGCCTTTAAGCGTGCTTGAAGCCACTGGGGTGATTCCTTTACCTTAATCCCAGTAATAAGTGACGCGGTGAATCGCGGACAGGCTTGAGGGTCTTCTATCGAGACTGTTATGGAGTCAGTTGCTTCAAGTTGTGGAGCGTGTGCCAATGGGTCGTTCTCCAGCGTAGTATCAAGAATGGTCGCTAACTCACGAGCAATTCCCCGGTGAGACAAACAGTCACTGGCCCGGTTAGGTAACACATCGACATCAATCACTGTTTCTCCAGACACTTCTTCTACGCCATCGATTTCAAACGCGTGGAAGTTGAGCAGGTCTTCAATCGTCTGCGCATTAGGCAGACTCTCTCCGACGTATTCTTTTAACCAACTATGGACAACTTTCATATATTAAAATTGATTAACGAATCGTAAATCTCCCGTGTAAAAATCTCGCACATCCTCTACCCCATATTTCATCACGCCCAATCTATCAATACCCATACCGAAAGCAAAACCTGAGTATTTTTTACTATTAATTCCTGCCACCTTGAGCAGGTTTGGATGGACCATTCCGGCTCCCATGACTTCAATCCATTTTCCTACTTGTTTACTATTCCCTTCAAGTAGCTTCATATCGACTTCGATTCCTGGTTCGACAAATGGGAAGAAGCTTGGGCGGAATCGCACTTCTGTTTTGCCGCTGAAGAATTCAGTGAAGAAATATTCGAGTGTTCCTTTGAGATGACCCAAGTGCACTCCCTCATCAACATACAATCCTTCCAGTTGATAGAACTGTGCCTCGTGCGTCGCGTCGGTTGTTTCGTTTCGGAATACTTTTCCGGGCACAATAATCTTGATTGGCGGTTCGTTTTTTTCTAGGTAGCGCGCTTGCACTGGACTAGTGTGAGTTCGCAGAACAGTTGGCTCAACTGCGTCTTTTCCTTTAAACCAAAATGTATCTTGCATGTCTCTGGACGGGTGGTCTTTAGGTACATTCACTCGGTCGAAGTTATATTTCTCTAATTCAGCTTCTGGTCCTTCAGCATACTCAAAACCAATCTTTGAGAAGATATCGTTGATTTCAGCAATCATGCGGGTCATTGGGTGCTGGTGTCCAGTCGAGGTTTGCATAGGTTTTTAGTGTAGCACGTGGTTAATTAGATTCAATTTGAGTCGCAATCTGGAAATAGTACTCCCCATCGCGAATGTAAATAACATCGTTCTCTACAATTGTCTGAATGTCAGTGCCGGCGTACAGCAACTGAGTGTTTTGCCACGCTCGGTCGTCTATTTCGGTTACGTAGATGCCATCTTGTAGTTGCATCAATACTAAGTCTGAGCTGTTTGGAAAAAAGTTATAATAGAACACGTCTTGTCGTAGTCTATCGAGTTTTATTTGTGTTCGGCACGTTCGGTTATTCTCAATAATAAGTGGCGAGCTGGTAGAACTTTCGGCCTCTTTTATCGCCACAGCAACGTGTTCTCCATAACGCTGTGATGTTGAAGCAAATGAAGATTTGGTGACACAGAAGTAATTTGGCACCGCAGAAGCTGAGCCAAGCCAGCGCGCATACAGCTCACCGTCCTGGTCAAACAATTCCATATCACCCCGCAGGGTTTTCTCTTCTATGGTTGCGATAGCTGTAGTAGCTTGCACTGGAGTAGCCGTGGCAAACCCGAAGGTACCTATCCCTTCCAGTAATTTTCCAAACACTGACTTAGTTGATGAAGAAGTAGTGCCAAATAAACTCTCAACAAATACAAACTCTCCATTTACCTGATAGCTCGTGGTCGCTAGTGAAGCTGAGTACTGATACGGTTCGGTACTTGTCGCTTCGGCGAATACTTTGTTAGTGATATCTTTAGTGAAATATACAGACGTACCAGTTGCCGTCTGATACAGCGTAATTGGACGTAGCCGCGGAATGGTTGGCAGATTAAACGCAGAGACTTCAGTCACAACTCGTGAATCTACCGGCAATACCTTAACCCAGGTTTGATACTCAGGACTCTGAACAACTATCCTGTGCTGGTCTGAGTTTATATTTTGGATATAGTAAGCTGAGCGAAACAGTCGCGGACTGTCCACTTTTTCTTCATCAAGATACACATCGACGTCTAGGTTGTCGGTAGTGACGTACATACCTCCAGTGGTCACAATTGATGTTTCTTCGTTTTCAAAACTCAGTCGATATCCAGTTGTATAAAAAATCAAAACTGGGAGTGTAATCAAAAAAATAAGCACCAATATCCAGAAGAATCGTGAACGATGTTTATATGGTAAGACCTGAATAAGTGGTTCGTTGTTCATATTTTTATTTTCTCGCTTTGGGCGTGACCCAAAAACCCATATAGCGACCGAACATCAATCGTGTTTGGGCGTCTAGGCCTGGAATAGCACTAAAAACAATCATTGTCATTGGTACCATAATCCACTGTAGCATCATTACTATGTACCTGAATCGACTATGCCCATCAGGGCGCGGAGGAGTAAGTGAAAGCGAGATAACGGCAGACACAACCAGTCCAAACATAGCCACAATCAAAAGGTTACGTACGATGATTGGTAGCTCATAAGACAATACGGTCTGGTGGAACTCCGGCGTCCCCAAGAATATCGGTGCCCACCCGAGAATAAACAACATGATTGGATTTGTCACCAGAGACCAATAGCCTTCACCTTGAAGCAGCGCTACTCCCCATCGTTTACGTAGCGGGATAGCTTTATTCTTCGTGAAGTGATAGACAATGTAACACCAATTCTCAACCCCATAGGTCCATCGTCTGTGCTGACGATAGATGTTCTTGATGGTACCCCAGAATGTATCAGCTGTAGTTGCGTCCATAGCAATTGGATACGACATGGAGACCACTTGGAATTCTCCATCATTTGCAATCATTAGATTCCAGAAAATTCTCGAGTCTTCACTCACCACATTGGCTTGACCATACCCAATTTCATACAGTGCCTGGAAGCTTACTGAGTGCGAAGAAAAAGTCGCTGCTTTCTCAGGACGCTCCTGCATGATCATTTGCCAGAATGTACTGGACATCGCCATCACACGCGAGAATGCTGTCGCCTCCCAAAGATTATTGGTAAACAACGGTACCGGCTGGAAGCAGCTCTTATACGGATTCTCAACTGTCATAAAAAACCATATCAGACAGTTAAAGTAGTCAGGATAAATGACTGTATCGATATCAAAAATCGAAGTAAGGATATTCTTATAAGGAATATTGTGTACATCAATCACCTGTTCTTTCACTTGCTTAAGCGCCCAGTGCACGTTTGACCCCTTCCCGGCAATTTCTCCAACAATGTTGTCAGGGTGAGTAGTAACTAAAAAATGACCAAACCTATCGCCATGCTTTTCCTTGAGGTTAGTGGCTAATGTTTGTGCCTCTACACCAGCGCGCTCTTCAGCTGCAAATACCACAATAAGTTTTTTGGGATCATACTTTGCCTCTAACAATCCGTTCAATGTTTCCTCTAGCACTCCGGCTGGCTCTTTGTAGTACGGAAAAATAACCAAGTGATAAAACTTGTCGTATGAAAACCGCTGCACCATCTTTTCCCAATCCAACTCCATGTGATGCTTGAGTCTTTTCCAGTTGTAACGAACATGATACGAGAGAAAGATAGTCTTCAATACCCAGTAAATAGAAAAGGCAATAATAAAGTAGGCGGCAATAAATGGAGTGTAGATTGAAGCCAGGATAATTCCAATAATAGTGGCCCAAGCGGCAACACCGGGTACTATCTCCAGGAACCGATAAAACCGCCGATCTGTACCGGAGAGTTCATTGGCTCGAGCGACCTTAAAATCAGGACGACGAGCGTAAGGTAACATATGTGACTGTTCTTCTTGCGACATGCTTACAGGCGAGTATATACTTAAATTGACTTAAAATAAAGGGTTTTCAGGCACAGGTGAGATGAAATTGAGATGAAGTGAATGCACCTGTATCTACGATACAGTGTGGCCTCGCTCGGGAATGACGACAGATCAGGAAGTAAGCAAGTTAATTTTTGACTCTCGCTCTGCCACCTGTATCTACGATACAGTGTGGCCTCGCTCGGGAATGACGACAGATCAGGAAGTAAGCAAGTTAATTTTTGACTCTCGCTCTGCCACCTGTATCTACGATACAGTGTGGCCTCGCTCGGGAATGACGACAGATCAGGAAGTAAGCAAGTTAATTTTTGACTCTCGCTCTGCCACCTGTATCTACGATACAGTGTGGCCTCGCTCGGGAATG
>Ga0209309_10000775_pt1 | contig 34968 bp, 27 predicted proteins | sample COGITO_mtgs_1204_2_FD_184807 | JGI IMG/M metagenome (GOLD analysis project Ga0209309, IMG submission 184807) | Pelagic marine microbial communities from North Sea - COGITO_mtgs_120412 (SPAdes) (version 2) | ecosystem: Environmental > Aquatic > Marine > Epipelagic ... | reverse complement strand
ACGCCCAATTTTTTATTAAGATGCCATTCCTTAAGGTGGTCAATGAATTTATTCGGGTTCTTAGAATAATGTTCATCCACGATTGTTGCCAAACCGATGTTCGACGAGACTTCCAAAGCACGTGCTGCCGAAATCTTTCCGTAGCCACCATGATGGGAATCGTAGATATTTCTTCCGTAGAAACGTTTTACACCTTTTCCAGTATCTACAACAGTGGAAGTATCAATTACCCCATCTTCCAAAGCAGCCATTAAGGCCATAACCTTAAAAGTAGAGCCCGGTTCATGACTCTCTCCCACTGCATAATTGAGACGCTCGTAGTAATTTCCGTTCTCGCTCCGCCCCAAGTTTGAAATGGCTTTGATTTCACCTGTGCTTACATCCATCACAATAGCGCAGCCATGTTCCGCCTCATAATATTCCAATTGACCCAAGAGTGAATGATGGGCAATGTCCTGAATGTTCACATCTATAGTGGTATACACATCATACCCGTCTTTGGGTTCCACCTGGTTATAGTCTGCAATTGGCTTCCATTTACCATTGCCAATCTTTTGGCTCAAACGCTTACCGTTAACACCTCGTAGATATTTCACGCCAAAGGCCCCATCAATGCCTGGTCGGGTCACGTTACCTTTATCATCTATTCGTTCGTAGCCAATGGTTCGCTCTGCCACACCACCCATTGGATGTTCACGTCTTGTGGTTTGCTCAACAATGAGCCCACCCTTTATAGCTCCTAATTGTAACATTGGAAAATTGCGCAACCTTATATAATTGGAATAACTTATATTTCTTGCCAACAAGAAGTAACGATTTTTATTATTTCGCGCCTTTTTGATACTATTTTGATGATAGCTAGAACTTCTGCCTGTATATTTTGATAACGAATCCCCTAAAGGTTTGATCAAGGAATTGAACGTTTCTTGACTTGGCTGAATAGCATCCAAGCGAATATCATATTTGGGTATTGAAGTGGCCAGCAAACTCCCATCTGCAGAATACACATTACCTCTATTGGCTTGAATTTCGATGTTTTTGACAATACGATCTTCCGCCAAATGCCGATATTCCTCTCCTTGCACAAACTGAATGGTACACAACTTAAACACTACCGCAAGCGCAAAGACAAACAAGATGCCTGCGACAAAATACAAACGGTTTAATATGTTCTTTTCAGTTATGGCCACGGTTTACTTTGGTGTGTTTGATTTTACTTTTATTTTTCTCGGTGGAATTTCAGAGATGACAATCCCTTCCGCTGCCACTTTTTCAATGATTGAGGATTCCATTTTTAATCGCATTAATTTAGAGCGCCCATCTACAAATGCCGAACGTAACTCTTTAACCTCATCTTTCATTCTTGCGATCTTGTAAACTTTTTGGTCTGCACTGTGAGAGCTGGCAATCATGATAATGGCCAAAAAGGAAATAAAAATGATCACACGCCAGTTCTTGAAAGCATCATCACTTACCAAAAATTTACCTCTCAATATGTCATTTATGCTTTTTCCCATTTGCTTCTGCCTTTCCGCTTATCCTGAGGAGATCTTCCCACATAGAGAAGAAAAAAGGACTTTCATTTTACAGTGTACCTATTTGTACTTAGTTGTTTTTTCTTAAAAACGCTTATAATTTCTCTGCAACCCTTAATTTGGCGCTACGTGCTCTATTATTTTCTGCTATCTCTTTTTTACTCGGAACGATTAAACCATCTACTTTTTTAAGAGGCACTTCGAAATTCCCAAAGACGTCACGCTCAGGTTCTCCTTCAAACAATCCGTTTCTTATAAAGCGTTTGACGAGCCGATCTTCCAAGGAATGGTATGATATCATGCTCAATCGCCCGCCTTTAACTAAAACTTCCGGAGTTTGCTGTAAAAACTCTTTAAGCGCTTCCATTTCCTGATTCACCTCGATGCGAATAGCTTGGTATATTTGAGCCAAGACCTTATTCTCTTTATGGTGGTTTAAAAACTTATTTAACGCCGACTTCAATTGTTCGCTGGTTTTGATTTCGCCATTTTTACGTTCGGCAACAATGGCATTTGCCATGGCTGGTGCCTGCCTTAATTCTCCATATTGCGCCAAGACCTCTTTAATACGGTCTTCTTCATAATGATTGATCACATGAAAGGCCGAAATTTTATCGGTTTGATTCATGCGCATGTCCAAATCGGCTTCAAAACGCGTTGAAAACCCGCGTTCGGCAACATCGAATTGATGTGAAGACACGCCAAAATCTGCCAAGACCCCATCAACTTCCTTAACACCATAAAAACGCAGAAACCTTCTCACAAACCTGAAGTTTTCATTGATTAAAGTAAAACGGTCATCGTCGATGGTATTTAAAAGCGCGTCTTTATCTTGATCAAAAGCAAAAAGCTTCCCATTGGGGCCCAATCGCTTTAATATTTCCTTACTATGGCCTCCTCCGCCAAAAGTGACATCAACGTAAACTCCGTCGGGCCTCATATTTAAACCCTCTACGGTCTCGGTTAGCAATACGGGATTATGATAATTCATCGGCATCGTCTTGTCCCATCACTTCCTCAGCTAAATCGGCAAAATCACCGGTAGCATCATCAATGGATTGTTCGTATTTATCTTTGTCCCAAATTTCCAAAATGTTAATGGCAGATGAGATTACGATTTCTTTTGTAATCCCTGAGAAGGCGACTAAATCCTTCGGAATAAGCAAGCGTCCCGCAGCATCAATCTCTACCATTTTCAAGCCCGCAGTAAATCTTCTAATGAAATCGTTATTTTTCTTTTTAAAGCGATTCAGCTTGTTCATTTTCTGCATCAGCACATCCCACTCGCTCATTGGATAAAGCTCCAAACACGATTGAAATACTGCACGTTTTAAAACAAACCCATTTTGCAAGGCAGGCAGCAACTGCTTTTTTATGGCAGCAGGCAGCATGAGCCTTCCCTTGGCATCCACTTTACACTCGTAAGTTCCTATTAAAGGGTTCAAAATGATGGTTTTACTATTAATAACGATTGTGATTCAAAGATATTGAAAAATTTACCACAATTTACCACTCTACTCCACATTTGTTGATAAATAACCTTTTTACCGCTCATATTGGTTTAATTTCCCATGAAATAAGCTTTACAAAAACCTAACTATCAGCGTTATAAAAAACTGAAAACTTAACCCATTTGGATTGTTAACATCTTAAAAAAAGACCTACATTGCTTTGGAAATAATATGACATTCTTTTAATTGAATTACCTATATTTGTTTTTGACGAAAATGATGAACAGTTAATGGCACACCGTTTAAAAAAGGAAAGAGATTACAGTTATATTGAAGTAGGAGAAGGTAAGCCAATGATCGTATTACATGGGCTTATGGGAGGTTTGAGCAACTTTGATGCTGTGACCACTTATTTTAGCACTAGAGGCTATAAAGTTCTTATCCCAGAACTTCCCATTTACAGTATGTCTCTGTTAAAAACCAACGTTAAGAGTTTTGCCAAATATCTTCACGATTTTATTGATCACAAAGGCTTGGACGACGTGATACTTCTTGGAAATTCCTTGGGAGGCCATATTGGGCTTTATCACACCAAACTCTATCCTGAAAAAGTAAAAGCGCTAATTATAACCGGTAGTTCTGGACTTTACGAAAGCGCCATGGGCGGTGGCTACACCAAACGTGGTGACTATGAAGTTATTAAAAAAAAGGCTCAAGATGTGTTTTACGATCCGGCAGTAGCTTCCAAAGCCATTGTTGACGAAGTCTATGAGACTGTTAACGATCGCAATAAACTTATTAAAACCCTTGCCATCGCCAAAAGTGCCATACGTCACAACATGGCCAAGGACTTGCCAAAAATGGACTTGCCTGTTTGTGTGATTTGGGGAAGAAACGATACGGTAACACCTCCAGAGGTAGCTATTGAGTTTGATGAACTGTTACCAGATTCTGATTTGTATTGGATCGATAAATGCGGTCACGCTGCCATGATGGAACATCCAGCTGAATTTAACGACATTTTAAATGCCTGGCTCGTTAAGAGGTGTTTGTAATTTAATCTTTCTTTGCCATCAATACGACTTGTACTTGCAAGTTTTCAAACTGCAACTGCAATGTTGCCAATGAGTTTTCTACCTTTGTAACTTTTCAAACACTCCATGGAAGGAGATTTAACACCACCGCTTTCGCGGAAATTGAAGATGACCATAAAAACTGCCGAATTTTTAGTAAGTAATTCTGATGTGGCGAAATGTCCCAAGCATCAAATTCCTGAATACGCCTTTATTGGCAGAAGTAATGTGGGGAAGTCGTCACTTATCAATATGTTGACGAATCACAAAAACTTGGCAAAAACCTCAGGAAGACCCGGAAAGACCCAATTGATCAATCACTTTCTGATCAATAAAGAATGGTTTCTGGTTGATTTACCTGGTTATGGCTATGCCCGAGTCTCTAAATCGGCAAAAAAGAAGTTTCAGAAATTCATTACCGATTATTTTGAAAAACGCCAACAACTCGTTTGCGCATTTGTATTGGTAGATGTACGCCATAAACCTCAACCGATTGATTTGGAATTTATGGAATATCTAGGGGTGAGTGGCATTCCTTTTTCAATCATTTTCACAAAAGCTGATAAGTTGAAACCTTTGGCGATTGAGCGTAATGTTGAAATTTATGCTGAAGAACTTTTAAAAACTTGGGAGGAAATGCCCAATTATTTTGTGACCTCCTCTTCGAAAAATTTGGGTCGCGACGAGGTTTTGGAATTTATTACTCAAACCAATGCAGAGATTGAAAAGTTAAGGTAGTGTTGTTTTTTGTCCATTAGCTATCTTAAAGGATAAATTACCTAAGATTCTGAAAATGCCGGCTTTTGATGGAAAACCAGCCAAAATCAAATTTACCAAAGGGATTAAAGACAGCCATTTGCTCAAGTTTGCATCATTCATTCTTCTAAAACCTAGGCTTATAAAGGGCACCACCATTAAGATTCTAAAAATCAAATAAGTGAACTACGGTTCAATTGTAATTTCACTCATGAATATCTTGCCCATGAGTTAGGTATATCACAAAAAACTTATTCAAACATAGAGTCAGGAAAAAGCAAAATCATTTTAACCCATCATAAAAAATTTTCCAAAATCTATAACTTAGAAATTACTGAATTATTTAAGCTCATCAATAGTTCAAATCACAACATCAAACTAAAAGGCAAAAAGGTAATACAGTCCAAAACATCTAATGGTTTAAAACTTGATTCAAAACAAAATATGAATCAAATGCCGAAAGAAAAAATAAGACATCTAGAAAGATGAACTATCTCGATGCATGCATACAAGGTATCAAAAAAATATTTTAAATTTTTAGCTGCAAAAAGCAGCGCATTAAAACCTCAGAGATTAAAATTCTTAACCCTTCACATCCAAAGCATCTCTAAGTGCATTCCCAATCAACATAAAGGCCATCACCAAAAACATGATGCAAAACCCCGGGATCAACGCTAAGTAAGGTTTGCCCAAAATAATGTAGTTGTAATGATCCTTGATCATCGCGCCCCAACTGGCCATGGGCGGTTGTGCGCCAATACCCAAAAAGCTGAGACCACTTTCTATCAAAATGGCTGCTGCAAAGTTGGCAGCCGAAATCACAATAATAGGCGCCATGATATTGGGCAAAATGTGCTTGGTGATAATCCTAAAATCAGTATAGCCCAAAGCGCGTGCTGCAGTGACATATTGCATTTCCTTGGCGCTTATAATTTGCCCCCTTACCACTCTTGCCACTTCTACCCACATGGTCAAGCCTACCGCAATAAATACTTGCCAAAAACCTTTGCCCAATGCCAAAGTAATGGCGATGACCAGTAGCAAGGTAGGTATCGACCAAGTTACATTGATCATCCACATAATAATGGCATCCACCTTTCCACCAAAATAACCTGCGATACTGCCCATGGCAATACCTATAACTAGGGAAATAAAGACTGCTACAAAGCCAATAAAAAATGAAATGCGAGATCCAATAAGCACTCTACTTAACATATCCCTCCCGTACTTATCGGTACCAAAAAGAAAGGTTTTTTCTGAAATAAATGCATTATAATCTTGATTTGGAAAAATGGTCAATGCGACTGACTTCTCACTGCCTACGAGTCCATCGGAAGCATATTCGGTATAAATCAATTGTTGTCCTTGAATGCTAAATTCAGAAATAGGAATTTCAGTATCAGCAGATTTTTTTCCGAAGAACAGCTGCGAGAACCAAGTTTGATCGGAACTCATTTCAGAAGGAATCGTTAACAGTGTCACCTCAAACCCCGGTCTTTTGGAATGGATGGATAAATGCATTTGATTGGCATGTTGCGAATGGTCTGGAGCAATCACGTAAGCAAAAATAGAAATGAGCCCAATAGCCACGATACACCAAAAACTAAAAACGCCCCAAAAGTTTTTTTTAAACTTTTGGAGCGCTAATTGTGATAATGAACTACCAGTTTTGGTCATTCTAATTTTTTACCGAGTTCGCCATTTTGTTTTTCACACTATAAGTTGTTTTGATATCATTTAAAACATTGATAGCCTCTTCCATATAGACATCTTTGCTCAAACTGGTATGCCAACGCATGCGTTTTTCTTTTAGAATTGAGTCTTGACTCATAAGGGTTTCTTCGTAAGGCAATGATTTGTACGTGAGGTTTGACTTATAATCTGAAATTTGTTCAAAGCGCTTGGATTCTTCTTCGTTGACTTCCATCTCAGAGCTGTATTCCTTATAATTCAAGGAATAGATTTCTCGATCACGAATTTTTTTGACCCATTGCGCATTGGCATCGATTAATTTGAGCTGTTGGTTATTGGCCATACGCGCCTTACTCTTGGAAATGGTACTATCATAATCATAGTAATTTTCCCAAGGCTGAAAGGCAACTGCATCGATTTTATCCCATGGTAACGGATTTTCTTGATCCTTCTCACCAATATTAATATAACTATAACGATCTGGAACAACGACATCACTTTTAACGCCTTCCAACTGGGTTGAACCACCGTTAATTCTGTAAAATTTTTGAGTGGTGAACTTTAATGCTCCCATGTCGCCCACGTCATTCTGTCTTACCATTCGATTAAGATCCAGTACATTTTGCACTGTACCTTTTCCGTAGGTTTGTTTACTGCCTATAATAATGGCACGTTTATAATCTTGCATGGCTGCTGCCAAAATTTCTGAAGCGGAAGCAGAAAGTTCATTAACCAAAATCACTAATGGTCCGTCCCAAACAATGGCCTCATCCTTATCATTTAAGACCTCTTTAGGTGCGCCAGCTTCTTTCACTTGCACGATCGGGCCATCTTTTATAAACAAACCGCCCATATCTACAACGGTTTGCAAAGATCCGCCACCGTTATTTCTCAAATCTAAAACTATGCCTTCAACACCGGCAACTTTTAATCTTTCTATTTCTTGTTTGATATCCGACGCTGCGTTTCGTTTTTTATAATCATCAAAATCAACATAAAATTTCGGCAAATTTATTACCCCAAAGGTCTTGTCATCTTTTATAACCGTAGAAGATTTGGCATAAGTTTCTTCCAATTCTACAATGTCTCGAGTAATCGAAATATCTTCTATAGTTCCATCTACACGCTTTAAGCTAAGGGTCACTATGGTGCCTTTTGGCCCCTTTATAAATTTGATGGCATCATCGAGACGCATCCCAACAATGTTGACTGCTTCAGGTTCATCTTCTTGCTTCACTTTCATGATTTGATCTCCCACTTCAAGCTCATTGTCTCTCCATGCAGGACCGCCACTAATAATTTCGGTTACGGTTATGGCATCCATTTTTTTCTGAAGTCTGGCACCAATTCCTTCAAAATTTCCAGACATCGCCACATCAAAACGATCCTTATCTTCAGGTGCAAAATAGAAGGTATGCGGATCAAACTCTTCAACAATAGCATTGATATAGACTGCAAACCAATCTTTTCGTTGACGGTCATCAATAAAATCATAAAGCTCATCCAAGGATTTTAAAGTGGTTTCTCTAGATTCCTTTTCGTAATCGGCTTCAGATTTTCGTTCTTCGGAAGCGGTTTCAGATGAAGCGTTATTTCCAAATTCAGTATTTTGATCATTGAACTCATAATCTTCCGCATCATTCGTAGCCTCTGAAATTTGTTTTTTGGTAGCAGTATTATTTCCCTGGGATACCAAATCATCATAATTCGCAATGGTCGAAAATTTTAACTGCTGTCTCCATCGATCTGTCATCTCCTCCTTGGAGTTGACATAGGTTAGTTTCTCATAATCGGTTGAAAATTCTTCATTCACCGAAAAATCAAACGGGTGCGACAACACAGTTTTATAAAGTGCCTTGGATTCTTCAATTCGCTTTAATAATCGCTCATGGGTCAAATTGAAAAAAGACACATCGTAATCATTAATTTGATCATCAATTTTATCTTTATATGCCGAGAATTCCTTGATATCGGAAGCATAAAAATACCGCTTAAACGGATCCAATTGTTTTAAATAATCGTTAAAGACATGTTCGGAAAAATCGTCATTAATGTCCTGCGGACTAAAGTGGCCTTGTTCAAGAACGTACTTGACCAATTGAATTAGCAATTTATCCTTATTGGGATCTTGAAACTTCTTGGTAGTAAAACTGCACGATGCAAATGCTAATAAAAGTCCCACTAGCAAAAGCTTATAATTCCTCTTCATCATATTTTTCATAGTTTTCATAGACAACGTTACCTTGGCACAACATAGCTTTGGTACAAAATAACGCTTTGGGGTTTAATTTCCACTAAAGTAACAGAAAAAACCATGCCAATAAAACCAAGGGCTAATAATATTTTGTTAAACCCTTATTTATAGGAATTCCGAGGCTGTTTACTTATTTTTGTGACAATATGAAAATCACTTTTTTATGCCTAAGAAACCCCTGATCCTTGTAATTAATGATGATGGAATCACCGCGCCCGGTATTCGAACATTAATAAAAGTAATGAATACAATTGGCGATGTAGTTGTGGTGGCTCCTGATGGGCCACAAAGTGGGATGGGGCATGCAATTACAGTTAATTCCACTCTTTTTATTGAACAAGTAACCATCGATGATGGGCCACAAAAGGAATACAGTTGCTCGGGGACGCCCGCTGATTGTGTGAAAATGGGGATCAGGGAGATTTTAGACCGCAAGCCAGACATTTGTGTGTCGGGCATTAATCATGGTTCCAACGCTTCCATCAACGTTATTTATTCTGGGACTATGAGTGCTGCTTTAGAAGCTGGCATTGAAGGGATTCCTGCCATAGGCTTTTCGCTTTGTGATTATAATTGGAATGCGAATTTTGAAGCCTGTAAAACAGCAGTCAAAACCATAACGGAGCAAGTGTTAAAAAACGGATTGAATGATGGTGTAGTATTGAACGTGAACATCCCCAATCTCAAGCAAAAAGAACTTAAGGGCATAAAGGTTTGCCGACAAGCCCGTGCCAATTGGGAGGAGGAATTTGACAAACGCCAAACACCCTATGGCAAGGACTATTACTGGCTTACCGGTAAATTTGTAAATCTCGATAAAGGGGAGGACACCGATCAATGGGCACTTGAACATGGCTATATTTCTGTAGTGCCCGTACAATTTGATCTCACTGCACATTCTAGCATTCAGCAATTGAATACTTGGGATCTGGAAAGCTAAAACTGAAGTTGAAATATGCCGAAAAATAAAAACGCATAAAGAAAATTGCTTATTTTACGATAAACAACAATTGAAGACCCAGACTAATCCTTAAACTTTACAAAACACTGCAACTTTTAGCATTCAAACTTTAATCTTAAACCATGAAATACTACATTATCGCTGGCGAGGCCTCGGGAGACCTTCATGGTTCCAACTTGATGAAAGCGCTGCAACAACAAGATGTGCATGCCGATTTTAGGTTTTGGGGTGGCGACTTAATGGCTGCAGTTGGTGGCACGCTTGTAACCCACTATAAAGAACGCTCCTTTATGGGTTTTGCTGAAGTGCTTTTTAATCTTAAAACAATTTTGGGGTTCATTAAATTCTGCAAAAAAGACATTGAAGCCTATGATCCCGACGTCATTGTATTTATAGACAATTCCGGATTTAACCTTCGTATTGCCAAATGGGCCAAAGCACATCAGTACAACACACATTATTACATTTCACCTCAGGTCTGGGCATCTAGGGCGGGTCGCGTAAAATCGATCAAACGCGATATTGATGCGATGCATGTAATACTTCCGTTTGAAAAAGAATTTTATGATGCTTTCGATTACGAAGTCAATTTTGTGGGGCACCCGTTAATTGATGCCATAGCCGATAGAACTCAAATTGGGGAAACCGTCTTCAGAAAAAAATACAATTTGAGCGACAAGCCCATTATTGCGTTATTACCCGGAAGCAGAAAACAGGAAATTACCAAAATGCTTGGTGTTATGTTAAGTGTTGTAAATGATTTTAAGGAGTATCAATTTGTAATTGCAGGCGCCCCAAGCCAAGATTATGATTTTTACAAGTCCTTTATTAAAAAAAACAATGTGGCCTTCATTGCCAATAAAACCTACGACTTATTAAGTGTATCCTATGCAGCCTTGGTGACCTCTGGCACCGCCACTTTGGAAACTGCATTGTTTAAAGTACCACAAGTGGTTTGCTATAAGGCCAATGCGCTCTCTTATCAAATTGCCAAACGCATTATTACGTTAAAATACATTTCTCTGGTGAATTTGATTATGGATCGAGAGGTTGTGACCGAATTAATTCAGAATGATCTCAACTCCAAAAAACTGAAGCAAGAGCTCCGCAAAATTTTAGAGGACGAGGAGCGTGCCAGATTCTTTATAGATTATTATGAATTGGAGAAAAAGCTTGGTGGCAAAGGCGCCAGTGCCAAAGCTGCCAAAGCCATTTTTGAAAGTGTAAAATCAAAGTCATAAATTCAAAATTACCTAAATTAGGGTAGTTTTGTAACAGCCAGGTCATACGACACTGTTGAAAACTGTGTTAATTAAAATATAAGCGATTCCCCAACACACTGTTGAAACCCTTATTTTTAGAAAAAAAAATCCCCCCGAATGAGATTGTTTTGCCTTATTTTATTGTTCTGTTTCAGCTTAAGTAGCTGTAAATCAAAAAGCAATGTGGTTACCAAAAAACACCGTACTGCCAAAACCATATCGAAACGTAACCCCTCGCCTTCTGCCAACACACCTAAAAGCATTGTAAACATTATCGATTACGCCAAAACTTTTGAAGGCACGCGTTACAAATATGGGGGTACGACCAAAAAAGGGATGGACTGTTCGGGCCTTATTTTTACGACATTTCAAAAGGAAAACATTGTGATGCCCCGAACCACTGGCGACCTTTCTAAGGAAGGTGATTGGGTAGATGTGAAAGAAGTGAAGGAAGGCGACCTCTTGTTTTTCGCAACCAGTAAAAATAGTAGGAGCGTTAATCATGTTGCCATAGTTACAGCTACAAGACCGGGTTTTGTGGAATTTATCCATTCCACCACCAGCCGAGGCGTCATAAGATCTACACTTGCCGAGCGTTATTGGTATTTAGCCTATGTGCAGGCAAGACGCGTGCTTTAATAAAAACCCGTTCGGTTTCAGCTTAGATTCAAAGAAAAAAATAAAGACTTCGTTGTTATAAGTTTTGATGCATTTATATAGTTATCCCTACTTTTTTTTATTTTCTAGGATACTTTTTTAAATCTTTATTTTCAGTAACTTAGAGTTATGAAGTTGCTGAATTTCACCATCATTAAACTCACGCTTTGCCTTATCATTGGCATTCTTTTGGCGGAATATATCGGGATCCCACTAAATGTCTCGCTATACCTTGCTTTAGCGTTGTGGGTGGGAGTCGCGGTGCTTTTTATATTGGTGCGCCAGCAAACGCAAAAACACATTTGGTTTGGCCTATTAACCTACCTCAGCGCCATAAGTATAGGGATTTTGGTCTATAACCTACACGATCAACAACAGTTCAAAAGACATTATAGCCAATTTATTACAGAAGGCCATTATGAACAAGCCACGCTTAACATTCGTGAACGTCTCAAACCCGGAGTTTTCAATGATAAATATATAGTTGACATCTTAGAAGTCAATCATAAAAAAGCCAAGGGGAAGGTTTTGCTCAATATAAAAAAGGATTCAACACGCGAACCGTATAAAGTTGACGATGTAATTTGGACCTCTGCAGATTTTAAGACCTTAGCCAACCCCTTGAATCCGAATCAATTCGATTATAGAAATTTTCTTCGGAAACAGTACGTTCACCATCAAATTTTTAGCGATCGCTCATCCCTATTAACCTTGCGATCCAAACGTTACACCCTATTTGGCTATGCAGATGCACTCCGCAGTGAGATCAATACCAAACTAAAAGCCTATCATTTTAAACCCGAAGAACTCGCTATTATCAACGCGCTCATACTCGGGCAGCGCCAAGATATGAGCAAAACCATTTATGATAGCTATACCGATGCTGGCGCAATACACATTCTGGCAGTTTCGGGCTTACATGTGGGTTTAATCCTCATGTTGCTCACCATTGGATTGAAGCCTCTCGAGCAACTCAAAAACGGTAAGCTCATTAAAACCATTCTCATAATAATTCTCCTATGGAGTTTTGCGGTGGTAGCAGGGCTATCCGCTTCGGTAACGAGAGCGGTGACCATGTTTAGCATCGTTGCCATTGCCTTGCATTTCAAACGACCGACCAACATATACAATACCTTGGCCATCTCCATGTTTGTTCTATTGCTTTTTAAGCCCATGTTCGTGTTTGATGTAGGCTTTCAGCTGAGTTATGTTGCAGTTTTTGCGATTGTTACCATTCAGCCTCTATTGTATCGCCTTTGGAAACCCAAATGGAAGTGGACTGACTATTTATGGCAGATTTTGACCGTAACCGTCGCTGCACAATTTGGCGTGGCTCCTTTGAGCCTCTACTATTTTCATCAATTCCCTAGTTTGTTTTTTATTTCAAATCTCGCCATCATCCCCATTTTAGGGGTGATCTTGGGTTTGGGTCTCATTATAATTGTTCTGGCTCTCGTTAATGTCTTGCCTCAATTTTTAGCAGATGCCTATGGGGTTATTATTAGTGCAATGAACGCGGTAATGGCTTGGGTTTCGCAACAAGAGCAGTTTCTGTTTAGAAATGTTCCGCTAGACGCCATTCAAGTATTTGCGTGTTATGCCTGTATCTTAAGTTGTATTGTGTGGTATATAAAACCAAGCTTTAGGCGCTTGGTGGTCGTTTTAATTTCGGTGCTTTTTCTGCAAGGAAGCTGGATGTTTACATCTCATAAACATTCTGACGATGCCTTTATTGTCTTTCATAAAACCAAACAGACCTTAATAGGTCAAAAATCAAGAACAGCTCTTAACGTAGTACACAATTTTGATTCGTTAACCTTTGCCAAGGATAAAATTCTCAGCAATTTTAAAGTGGGCAACTTTATGACCTCGCAAACGGTAGACTCCTTAAAATCGGTATATCGCTTCCGCGGAAAAACGCTTCTTGTTATTGATAGTATGGGCATTTATAATGTGCAGCGGTTTACACCTCAGGTTATCCTGCTTCGGAATTCACCACGAATTAATCTAAACCGACTTATTGATACGATCCATCCAGAAATTATTGTTGCCGATGGCAGCAACTACAAATCCTATTTAGCGCGTTGGAGAGCGACTTGCTCTAAAAGAAAACTCCCTTACCACCAAACTGATGATAAGGGCGCTTTTATTTTAAGATAAACGTGATAATTAATTCGTGAATTCTGGCTTAAACGCTTTGTAATACGTGTTAAAGTCTTCTTGGGAAGTCAATCTATTGTGATCATCGTTATTGAACATCTTGAGGTACAGTTCAATTTGTCTAGGTTGTTGGTATCCCTTTATTGGCGCGATGACCTCACCGCTTTCATTGAGGTAAACAATCGTAGGGTATGCATTGACCTGAAAGTAACGGGCCAATTTATGCACACTATTGCGTTTGTTTTTTAATTCTTCGTTATAATTGGGATTGTCAAAAGTTTGGTCTTTGTAAGTCACGACCTCATTGCCTTCCGCATTAAATTTTACCGCATAAAAATTTTCATTCACATAGTTGGCGACGTCTTTATTTTGAAAGGTATTTCTATCAAGCATTTTACAAGGCCCACACCAATTGGTATAGACATCCATCATGATTTTTTTTGGAGTCTTTTTCTGGGCTTTAAGCGCTTCCTCAAACGTCATCCATTTAATTTCTTGTGCGATTGCTGCGCTTGAACTTAGCAAAGCTACAGCGAAAAGTAGTATCCATTTTTTCATGTTTGTCTCATTTCAAAAGTCGTTCCGAAACTACAAAAAAAGCGCCTATTTAGACGCTCTTAAGTTTATTTTAACGGTTTGATAAGACTATCGAACCCCGTGCATGAGTTTTTTAAGCAAGGGATTTAGTAAAATTGATACAATTCCTACGCCTATGGGTATAAGGGTAAAGATTAAAAAGAAGGTACTCAGTGAATATTTTTCACTAATATCGTCTATCATCCCTCCCATGGTTCCTGCAGCCTTTTGCCCTACCGCAATGGCCAAGTACCAAATTCCAAACATGAAGCCAATCATTCTACCCGGGACCAACTTGCTCAAATAAGACAATCCCACTGGTGAAATACACAATTCTCCCATGGTGTGAAATAAGTAAGCCACAATCAAGAATATCATACTTACAGAAGCAGTTTTAGCACCTTGGGGAATATCGCCGGTGCCATAGGATAAAAATGCAAACCCGAGGCCTAATAGCACCAAACCGATACCATATTTCATAGCAGCACTAGGGTTATATTTACTTTCCCACCATCTTGAGAAAAATGGCGCCAAGGTGATGATGAAAAACGAGTTTAAGATCCCAAACCAAGTGGCATCTACCTCGTTTCCATCTTGTGAAAATTTATCCATCAATCTATAAATGACCAAAAACCACAACCCAGCAAAAGCAATGGCCAGAAAAATATTTGACAACCCTATTTTATTAAAGGTTTTCTTCGTTAACAACACAAGAACCCAAGTAATAATTATCAACGGAACCGTAGTGAGGAGCGCATCTACAATTTTAAAAATCATCGCTGAATTGCCAACTAAAGTTCTATCCGTATAATCTCTGGCGAACAAGGTCATAGATCCCAAGGACTGCTCAAAAAAAGCAAAGAAAAATACGGTGAAGACCCCAAATATGGACACCGCAATGATGCGGTCCCTCACAACGGGCAGATAACGGGAAATGCGGGTCACTAATAATATCAAGAACAACACCAAGGCAGTTAAAACTATAAAGTTAGATCCGCTTAGGCTTCCAACCGAAAATGGTGCCAAGCTCGTATCTCCAATTTTTTCTAAGGGATCATTAAACAAATAAAGTAAGCCTCCTACAGAGGATAAGACTATTAAAATTTTGTCAAACGTTGTAAATGGGTTTAATTTTTCGGTGGCAGGAACATCGGTTTGATGTTCTTTTGGACTTTCTTCATTAATGTTTTGAGGTAATTCCACTTCATAAACCCCAGATGGTTTGCCTCCAATACTTCCAAAGAGATCTTTTGCCAACCAAAATTGAATTAACCCTAGTAGCATAAAAATGCCCGCCAAGCCAAAACCGTAACTCCAGCCTTTATTTTCAGCAAGATATCCACAAAGCATCATTCCAAAGAAAGCGCCAGCATTAACCCCCATGTAATAAATAGTGTAAGCACCATCCTTTTTAGATTCTTTGCCTTTGTACATATCGGAGATCATCGAGGTCATATTGGGCTTAAAAAAACCCGTTCCTAGAATCAACAACCCTAAACCCAAGTAAAAAGACATGGTGGTCTCAATAGCCATGGCTGCGTGACCCAAGGTCATGATTAAACAACCAATTACAACCGCAATGCGATATCCTGTTATTTTATCGGCAATCCATCCTCCTAAAATTGGTGTTAGGTACAACAGAGAACCATAGGTTCCAATCAAGGCCAATGCATTTTGACGAGGCCATTCCCAACCTGGATTGTCGCTCAATATGGGAGCAGTCAAGAATAAGATGAGGAGAATTCGCATTCCGTAGAACGAAAAGCGCTCCCACATTTCGGTAAAAAAGATTACGAATAATCCTGCTGGATGACCGATGACCTTATCTTTAAATAGATTTTCAATATCCGTATTCATAGCCATATGTTAATTTTTAATATCAGCATCTCCTAATTCAAACTTTTCCTGCTCTTTGATTTCTCTTTCGTTATCCTCAGCACCATGTGTTAATCGTTTTAATGGTTTTAACAAGGCCAGTACCAAAATACCAAATAAGACGGTGAAAATTGTAATTCCTGAAAACACTGCATATTCGCCATATTCAGAAGCATTTTCCCCTAAAATACCCGCTACTTTATTACCAAGCCCCGTGGCTGCAAAATACACACCCATCATTAAGGAAGCATATTTTACTGGTGCCAATTTTGTAATGAAGGAGAGGGCAACTGGAGAGGAGCACAACTCACCAATCGTATGAAATAAGTAAGCAAACACCAACCAGTACATAGCCGAACTGCCATTTTCACTATACTCTTTAGCTGCAAAAATCATGAATACAAACCCTAAGCCCATAATCATTGTGCCTATAGCCATTTTAAATAGAGACGAGGCTTCTTTTCCCTTTAATTTGCGTTTGGCCCAATACCCAGCAACAAGTGTTGCAAAGATGATTATGAAGCCCGCATTGAGCCCTTGAAACCAGGTTGCAGGAATTTCCCATCCAAATAGCATTCTATCTGTATTTTGTTTTGTATAAATACTCATCAAGCCCCCCGCTTGTTCAAAAGCTCCCCAAAAAACAATTACGATGAGGAAGGACAAGAGTAATACCAGAAATCGATCTTTGAGTATTTGTGTATTTAAATTCTTATATATCATCATCATCACACCTGCAACTAGCGCTATAAAAATAAACAGTGCGGTATAGCCCCAATTGTCGATCCCGTCATAAGTAAACCCAGCATAAATGGCATAAGCACAAATTATAACCACAATTCCCAGTTGTAGTGGGGACTTTAGTAAGTTTGAAAACAATTTTCCTATTGAAACATCGTCTTTCTTTTCTTGGGCTGTAGGTTTATTTCCAACATGAACCAAATATTTTTGCCCATAAAGATAAACACCCAAGCCAAACAACATGGCAATACCTGCAAGTCCAAAACCATAATGCCATCCTATTTGCTCCCCTATGTATCCTACAATAAAGGTGGCAAGTAAGGATCCCAAATTAATTCCGATATAGAAGATACTAAAGCCCTTATCCCTTCGAATGTCTCCTTCTCGATATAGACCACCAACCATTGTGGAGATGTTGGGTTTAAGCAAACCTACACCAAGTATGATGAGCGTTAAACCAGTATAAAACGCCCACATCTCGTCAAAAGCTAAAATGCCATGACCTGCCACCAGGGTTAATGCACCGTAAAGCACTGCTTTTTTTTGACCCAATACTTTATCGGCAATCATACCACCTGGGATGGACATAACATATACCAACATGGTATACCATCCATATAACATAATCGATTCCGAATCCAGCCATCCTAAACCAGGATTATCCACATTGGTTTTTTGAACCAAATAAAGGGTCAATAGAGCCCTCATCCCGTAATACGAAAAACGTTCCCACATTTCGGTAAAAAACAAAATGTACAGCCCAACGGGATGTCCAAATAACTCTTTACGCTCTATTGGTTTTACTGCAGTTGACATATATTTAAAATTAGTTGATTATCGTTTTTAATGGCAAAATAGAATGCAATCCTACTTTTTATAAGATGCTGGTCTCGCCTCTCCCAAGCTCTCGTCAATAAACTTGGTCATTTTTTTATACAAATGCAGTCTGGTGTTGCCTCCATAAATACCATGATTGCGATCTGGATAGATCATCAAGTCAAAATCCTTATCGGCCTGCACCAACGCTTCCACCAATCTCATGGTGTTTTGCACATGAACGTTATCATCACCGGTACCATGCACCAACAAAAAATCGCCCTCCAAGCCATCAACAAAATTAATTGGTGAATTATCATCATAGCCACTTTCATTTTCTTGAGGAGTGGTCATGTAGCGTTCCGTGTAAATGGTATCGTAAAATTTCCAGTTGGAAACCGGTGCCACCGCAATGGCCATAGAAAAGGTATCGTTGGCCTTAAATAAAGCTGCGCTGCTTAAGTACCCGCCAAAGCTCCAACCCCAAATACCAATATGATCGGCATCAATATATGGGCGTTCTCCCAAAGATTTTGCAGCTGCGATTTGATCTTCCAATTCATATTTACCTAATTGGTTTTGGGTCACTTTTTTGAAATCTGCGCCTTTAAACCCTGTGCCTCGCCCATCTACACAAGCTACGATATAACCTTTTTGCGCCAAAAGCTCATACCAATAGTCGTTTGAACTGTTCCATTGGTTCGCCACTTGCTGTGATCCTGGTCCGGAATATTGGTACATAAATAAAGGATAGGTCTTATGCTCATCAAAATCGGCAGGTGTGATCATCCACATGTTAAGATCATTACCGTTTATGGAAATCGTACTAAATTTCTTTGGTGACACTTTATACCCATTGAGCTTTTGCTGCAGGGCTTCGTTATCTTTTATGGATTTAATCACCTTCCCGCTCTTGGAATTGTTCAAGGTATATTCTGGAGCTGTAGTGGCACTGGAATAAGTGTTTATAAAGTATGAAAAATCAGCACTAAATGCTGCGGAATTGGTTCCTGTTTTTTGACTGAGCTGTTTTTTGTTCTTGGAATTCAAATTAATAGAATAAACCGCTCGATTGATGGAGCCATCTTCAGTGGACTGATAAAAAATGCTATTAGAACTAACATCATACCCATAATAATCGGTCACTTCCCAGTTTCCCGACGTTACTTGATTAATGAGCGTTCCATCTTTAGCATAATGGTAAATATGGTTGTAACCATCTTTTTCACTGGTCCAAATAAAACTATTGTCGTTTAAGAAGGTTAAATTGAAAGTCACATCAACATAGGCCTTGTCAGTTTCAGAAAGCACTAAGTTTCCTTTTAAACTTTCGGCATCAATAAACCACACGTCCAATTCATTTTGATGACGGTTTGTGTACTGTGCGCTCAACACATTAGGCTCATTGGTCCATTTGATTCTCGGAATGTAAAAATCAGAATACGATTTATCAAGGTGCACTGCCTTAATTTGTGCGGCATTTAAATCGTAAATATGAAGCGACACCACACTATTGGCTTCTCCTGCTTTTGGATATTTGAAGACTTGTTGGGTTTGGTAGAGGTCCTTTCCATAGAGATCCATAGAAAATTCAGGAACTTCGGTCTCATCAAAGCGAATAAACGCGATTTTGTTACTTGCAGCATTCCATTCAAAGGCTCTAACGAAGGAAAACTCTTCTTCATAAACCCAATCTGTAATCCCATTAATAATCTTATTTTTTTCACCATCCATAGTAACCTGGGTGGTCTTGTTCGTAGTTAAATCCTTAACGTAAATGTTGTTGTTAAGCCCGTAAGCTACTTTAGAACCGTCTGGAGAAAACGTAGGCTCTTGAATTTTTTCTTCGGAAACCAAACGGGTTTGATTCGTCTTCGTATCGAAGATGTAATATTTACCTAAACTAGAGCGCCTGTAAATAGATTCAACATCGGTAGCCAAAAGCACTTTGGTTTCATCATCACTAAACGTATAATCCACAAAAAATGTGATCGCATCAATATTCGCAGAATTGACCAATGTTTTTTGTTTGGTCAATGTTTTGTAATCGTAAATATCAATTTGGGAAGTTCGGTTTTCAAAATTCAATACCGAATAGTTTTGCCCATTCTCCATAGAATGCAATGCATCCATACGTTCCGTTCTAAAGCTTCCGTTCCAGATCTCCTCAAGAGAGATTTCCTTTTTTTGTGCTGATGCTAAACTGCTTACTAAAACGAAAAGGAAAAGAAAGGATTTCAAAAAGTTCATAGGGTTATTTTTTCTTTAAAATATCGTCAAGTTTACTAAAAATAATGCAAAAAACCCTAACTATTAGAAGTTAAATGTGCATTAAAAACTTTGGGTTCAAATTAATTTGAAGAATAGTATCTTTGTTTTTTAAAAATTAGCGCATGACCAAAACCATTAGTGGATTTTCAAAATTATCCAAAACGGAGAAAATTGATTGGCTTACCAGCACCTATTTCAAAGATGCTGAGACCACAAAAAATGTTTTGAAACAATATTGGAACCACAATAAAAACTTACAACAACTTCACGACGAATTTATTGAAAACACAGTATCGAATTACTATTTACCCTTAGGTGTGGCGCCCAATTTTAAAATCAACGGTAAAATCTATGCCATCCCCATGGCCATAGAAGAAAGTTCGGTAGTGGCAGCAGCCAGTAAAACCGCTAAATTTTGGCTAGAACGCGGAGGGTTTAAAGCCACAGTGATTGCTACCGAAAAAATTGGTCAGGTTCATTTTATGTTCAAAGGCAGTACCAAACGATTGCAGCAGTTTTTTATACAGCTCAAACCCAAGTTGATTGCCGGCACCAAGGCACTTACCAAAAACATGGAAAAACGTGGTGGCGGTATTCTTGATATTGAGTTGCGAGATAAGACCGAAGCACTGGACCATTACTATCAACTGCATGCCACCTTTGAGACTTTGGACGCCATGGGTGCCAATTTTATCAATTCGTGTTTGGAACAATTTGCAAAGACCCTAAAAGAAGAAGCGCAGCAATACGCGTTATTTTCTGCGGAAGAACGAGACGTTCAAATCATCATGTCCATTTTGTCCAATTACGTGCCCCAATGTTTGGTTAGAGCTGAAGTGAGCTGTAAGGTTGAAGCACTTATAGAAAACACCGCTATTTCCGCAGCAGACTTTGCTGAAAAATTTCTACAAGCCATTCGTATTGCCGAAGTTGAGCCTTACCGCGCAGTCACGCACAATAAAGGCATCATGAATGGCATTGACGCAGTGGTCTTGGCGACCGGTAACGATTTTAGGGCTGTTGAAGCTGGCGTGCACGCCTATGCTTCTAGAAACGGAAGTTATAGCAGCTTATCACATGCCGAAGTAATAGATGGAATGTTCAAGTTTTGGATGGACATCCCTTTAGCCCTGGGCACCGTTGGCGGACTCACCAAATTACACCCCCTTGTTAAGGTCGCCTTGGAATTGCTCGGCAATCCTTCTGCCAAAGAACTCATGCAAATCGTAGCAGTAGCAGGCTTGGCCCAAAATTTTGCTGCCTTGCGCTCCTTAACCACTACAGGCATTCAAGAAGGACACATGAAAATGCATTTGATGAATATCTTGAACCAATACGAAGCCACTTCCGAAGAAAAAATTAAACTCATTACGCATTTTAAAACCCATGTGGTGTCTAATGCCTCAGTGGAAGAAGCGATTTTGCGATTAAGATCTTAAAAAAAGACGAAGATAAATGCCTTACGGAAAAACGAAAATAACGTTGAACTTAACCCTATCACATTCTGAAACATTGAATTTTGAACTTTAAACCCAAAACATACAGGAGCAACGGAAAATTACTCCTTACCGGGGAATATGTGGTACTCGATGGTGCGCTCTCACTCGCGGTACCCACTGTTTTTGGGCAATCGTTAACGGTTAAGCCGATGCCAGAGAAGCAATTGCTTTGGGAAAGCTATGATGTGCAACAGCAATTATGGTTCAAAGCGCGTTTTAAGCTTCAAAATAAAACCCTGGGCTTAATTTCAACTTCAGACGAAAAAATTTCAGATCGACTTTTACAGATTTTAACGAAAGCCCAACTGCTCAATTCAGAATTTTTAGCTTCAGCGACTGGATGTGCCATTGAAACACAATTAGAATTCCCGACAAATTGGGGGCTTGGCACCTCTTCAACCCTAATTAGTATGATTGCCAATTGGGCGGAAGTAGATCCTTATCAATTATTGGATGAAACTTTTGGAGGCAGCGGGTATGACATTGCGTGTGCCAATGCACCTAAAAGTTTAACCTATCAATTAACCACCACACCGGCACGAGAGATAAATTTGGTAGCATTCAACCCTTCATTTAAGGACCAACTCTATTTTGTGCATCTCAACCAAAAACAAAATAGCAGGGACGGTATTGCCCAATATCGCTCAAATTCAAGCGACAAATCGGTTGCGGTTACAGAGGTTAGCAACATTACAAACGCAATGATTCGTTGCGAAAACTTAGCGGAATTTCAAGAATTAATGCAGCGTCACGAACAACTCCTATCAAAACTCATACAGCTAGCTCCAGTAAAAGCGCGTCTTTTCGCAGATTTTGAAGGCAGCATCAAAAGTTTAGGTGCTTGGGGAGGTGATTTTGTATTGGTCGCTTCAACATTGGATCCCAGCACGTACTTTAAGACTAAAGGATACGCCACAATCCTTCCCTATTCCGAAATGGTCAAATACTAAAAAAGCTCTGCAAGTTGCAGAGCTTTTTTAAGAATATGTATTTAAAGACTAGTAAAATCTAGCTCTATTATCGTCAATATCGGCAGTTTCCTTTAAAGCATTGTATACTTTGGTTTGTGCTGCACTCGCTCTCGTTTGACTCAATCTATTTGCTACACCCTGGTAGTTATCTAAGCCAGAAGCTTCTTCGATTTTGTTTACCATTACCACAAATACACCACTATTGCCATCTACTAATTTTGAAGTCTCGCCTTGCTTTAATCCAAAAGCAACACCCACAACTTTAGGCTCTAAACCTGCACCAGATAAGGTTGGATTTTTCATGTTCACTGCTACTGCAGTATTCGTTTTGGCATTTGGCGTTTTAGCCACGTCTTCAAAAGAAGTTCCTGAGATTTTCTCACGAATCATTTTTGCTTTCTTTTCCTTTCTAATTTCAGTTAAGGCAGAAGCAGAAGCATTTTCAGGATCCATCACCCCCTTTTTACTAACCTTGGTAATTTGTACAACCGCATAGCCACCACCAGGGACGGAGAAACGCTTATAATCTCCAACTTTGGTTCCTTCTTCAAAAGCCCAACGTACAATTGGTCGCTGACTCCCTAGCCCAGGAATGTTTTCTTCTAACACCTTAATGCTATTTACAGGTCTTACGTTAAGGTTACGCTCTTTAGCTACAGTTTGAAAATCGCCCTTTTGCAAGGCCAATTCAAATTTAGAAGCGTCTGTAAAAACATTATCGATCGTTTCCGTAGAAGGTTCTATTTTACGAGCAATCGTTGCAACTTTCACCGCTCTAGATTCTCCTTTTTGGCCTAAGATTTCAATGATATGGAATCCAAACTGAGTTTGAACTACGCCGATATCACCAACGTTATTTTGAAATTCATAATCACTGAACGGTTTTACCATTTGAGTGCTTGGGTGATAATCGTATTCTCCACCATTATCCACACTTCCTTGATCGGAAGACAATGCGGTTACCAACTCAGGGAATTTTGATGGCTTGGCTTTAACAATTGTTAAAACACTATCGGCAGTTGCTCTTGCTTGGGCTTCCGTTCTTGTAACATCTGGGCTGGCACTGCTAGCTCCCACAAATGGAATCAAGATATGACGCACTTTTGCAGAATCTGGCATTTGCTTTTCAGCTACCATTTTAGTAAGTTTCATCATGCCATTATCTTTATAAGGGCCATACACTTCACCAACCTTTAAATTATAAATCGTATCTGCTGCTACACTTGGCAAACTTGACTTTTTCACAAAAGCATCCGCATAATTCACATCGGAATTTGCAGTGTAGTTAACATAATTTTCTAGATCAGCGTCTTTAACCGTTTTAAACGCTTGAATGGTATCATTCTTACCGTTATCAAAAACAACTTTTCCTTTTGAATACATATCAAAATCAGCCATCAATTTATTCTCGTCCGCCAAACTAGGGCTTTCTATAAATTGTACAAAGGCAATGTCTCGAGACGCTTCAACTTCGTATTTCTTCTTATTATTGTCTATATAATCCTTAATATCAGACTTTGAAACCTCTACCAAGCTATCGTTGATAGAGCTGTAAGGCACTTGCACATATTTAAGATCTCTAGTTGCATTTTCTAAAGTATGCTCAACTTCAGCTTCATTTAAGGTCGCATTTACGCCAGCCATAATCATACTGTAGTAAGCGCGCTCTTGAGCGCCAATGGCAATCGTACTTTCGTTATTGACCCAATCTTTATAAGTAATTCTAAAATTACCCAAAACAGATGGCTCTGGCGCAATAGCCTTTAAATTGGCGACAAACTCGTTAAGCTTGTTTTCATCAAACAAACCAGCTTCATTTTGAAATTCAGGATAACTTGCAAAATTTTGCTTAAGCAAGGCTCTCATTTGATTTTCTTCAACGCTCATGCCCAATTCTTCGAACTGATTGCTCATTACGGAACGTCTCACCTCTTGGTCATAAACGCGGTTCATCACTTGGGTTGATGTTGCCTGTGGCCCCATCTGCCTTTGCAAGTTCTCCACTTTGCCCATAAACTCGTTACGATCTATTTTATCCCCGTTTACGGTTGCCACCACATCTTGTGAATCGCCAAACAAGGCGTCACTGTTTCGGAACAAATCGGTAAGAACAAAGGAAAATAACGCTAGTGCGATGATTAAAATCAAGAACAAAGAACGTTGTCTAATCTTATTTAAAACTGCCATTTTTTATGTATAATTTATCGAATAATAAGTGGGCGAAAATACCATTTTCTATCAAATAATGAAAGGAGATTGACTTTTTTATTCATTATTGCAATTTACTGGGAAGTTGCTTAGTTGTGAAGCGCTTAAGTTGTTTTAGCGGGACACTCTAAAGCGGTTAACCACTATCGCCAAAATCCGCTCGAGATTGATGCTGAGCTGCTCTTAACGGTTTACTCGTACCTTTAGACCTGAAACAGCTTAGTCCTCCTGAACTATCTGTAGCTCTAACAAATCTATTTTGGTAGAGGACACCTCTAAAATTTTAAACCTAAACGTATCAATAATCACGGTATCATTTACCTGCGGAATTTCTTCTGTTTCGTCAACGATGAGTCCGCCCAAGGTTTCATAATTTTCGCTATCTGGCAAATTCAATTTATAGGTTTCATTGATATAATCGACCTCCAAACGTGCCGAAAATCGGTAATGTTGCTCTCCCAATCGTTCTTCAATTAAAGCAATACTATCGTGCTCATCCTCAATTTCGCCAAATAATTCTTCAACAATGTCCTCAATGGTCATTATGCCCGCAGTACCGCCATACTCGTCAATAACCACCGCCATACTTTTTCGCTTTTTGGTAAGAATGCTCAACACATCCTTGACCAACATAGTTGCAGGAACAAACACCACTGGCATAGTAACTGCCTTGAGCGTTTTGGGTTTTTTAAACAGTTCGAACGAGTGTACATATCCTAAAATATCATCTACGGTTTCTTTATAGACCAAAATTTTAGACAGCCCCGAATCGATGAACAAATTGGTAATCGTCTTTATCGATTCACTCACTTCTACCGCAATAATTTCGGTACGTGGCACCATAACCTCCCGTGCCTTCACTTCGGAAAACTCCAAGGCATTTTGAAAAATTTGGATTTCACTATCCACTTCGTCATGCTCTTCAACCGACTCCATTTGCTCGCTAATGTAGTTCCCCAGCTCCACTTTGGTCATGGCGAGTTGTACGTTATCGCCTTCCGTTTTAAAGAAGCGTTTCAAAATTATATCTGAAATCCAGATGATGAACGAGGATATAAACCAAAATAACAGGTAAAACAGATACGCTGGAAATGCAAAAATCTTTAGAAACGAATTGGCATAAATTTGGAAAAATACCTTTGGAAGAAATTCCGCAGTAATCAAAATTACCATGGTAGAAATCACTGTTTGAGTAAGCAAACTCAAGTCATTAAGCAAATAGTTTAGGATGGCGTACTGTGAAGGCAACATAGACTGAAACCAATCTACCAGGACGTCTCCCATTAAAAACCCATAGACCACCAACGCAATATTGTTGCCAATAAGCATGGTCGCGATAAATTTGGAAGGCTTTGCGGTAAGTTTTGTGAGAATGCTCGCTAAAAAATCGCCCTGTTTTTTCTCAATCTCGATATGAATCTTGTTAGACGATACATAGGCTATCTCCATTCCGGAGAAAAACGCCGAAAGCAACAACATTAAAACGATGATCAAAATGCTAAGATCCATATTTAGGAATCTTTTCTGTTTTCATACTTTTTCTTGAAACGTCTTCTAAAAAAAAACATAAAAATGGCCAATGCTGCGAACACAAATGAAATAATCGCTCTATTGCCATCTGTTTTTAAATTAGCAATGCCATCAATAATAAAAAGAATGGCAAAGATTAAGTAAACGTATTGAAAAAAATTAAGGAGTTTCATTTTTGGCATTAAAAATTAAGGTACAAAGATAAGATGTTTTAACAACTAAAGTAGTGCGATCAATCTTTTAGAATCATATCGCCTCGACCTTCTAAAATCGTATAGTTTTGGAACTTGGTATCACTATCAAAAATATCGCCATGACCACTGTTTGCGGTTGCAGACTTTAAACGCACCGGTAAATTACTGAATAGCCATTCTTGTTTTTGATCGTAATACATTTGCTCGGCGAACAAGCTGTCCTTTTGGGGCGTAATCAAAATGACGTTACCTTGAAGGTCAATAAGATCGGTTTTGGCATATACGATAGCATAATCTGCCAAAACTACGTTTTTTTGTCCCTTTTCATCATACAGGAATAAGGTCACACCCTCTGGAAACTCTTGAAAATTAAATTCTCGATTGGAAAAGTCCAACATTTTTGGACTTTTTAAATTAGCGATCAATCGGCCTATGGTATCTTCTGCTTCGGTGTATTTGAGATCAATATTCTTCGCTTCACCGATGGGCTGATTTTGCAACACTCCTATTTGCTGCACTTCCTTGAAGTTGTTTTTGCATGAAAAAAACATAGTCACAACAAATGTTGTGACTATGTAGGTATTTAAATAAAAATACGATGTTCTCGTTCTCATTGAAACTTATTGCTGTTTCTATTCTTAATCTACCTTAGGTACGGTAACGCTTCCGCCAATCCAACACCCAATGTTAATTGTTTTTCCGCCATTCCCTTCAGTAAAAATCTCACTTCTGGTTGGTGCATTGGCTTCGTATGAATTCGCTGCTTGCGTTGCATTCGATTTTAAGTTAGGGTCCACTTGTCCTGCTTTTCTAGCCTCTTGTGCTGCATACCAGAATACCGCTCTTTTGTTAAAGTTAGAATCGCCACAACTATTGGCGCTCTTGGCGTACATGGATGCAATGTACAAGTGTGGTGTCCCGTCTGATGGGTTAAGATTCAATGCTTCTCTATAATAGTTTCTAGCAGTACTGTAGCTTCCTCTATTTTTAAAGCCAGCAGCAATTTTTTTGGCCATTCTTGCTTTTTTGAACTTATCGGTTTGTAATTCAAATGATTGTCTCACGTAATCATCAGCTTCCTTGATTTTACCTTGGTCACGCAACACGGTGGACACAAAATATTTGGTATCTGCTGAAGGATCGACCTCATCATATTTTTTAACCAACTCGATGTACAAAGGATCATCAGTACATTCTTTGTTGTACATTCTACTTACCGCTCGTTTTAACCAAACCGCATCATTCTGTTTTTCTTCGTATTGTTTTTTATACAAAGGAATCAAATTTTCACAGTTTGCCAATTGACCCAAGTAGCTATCTAAGCTACCAGATATTTTATCATTGGCTTCTAATTTATCGAAATAATATTTCTTGTAACGCTCATCTTTAGAACTCAGTTTTGCACCACCTTCTTCTTTCTGAATATAATCGTTGGCTTTCTTGGTATAGTCTTCATTTAACTTCTCTAATTGCTCAGAAATATCATCATATTTATCAAATACTTGCTGTAATTCAATTTCACCAGCTTTAAAAAGATCTACCGTTTTTGTGAAATACACGTACAAACCTTTAGTACTCGTAAAGTTCTTTAGGTCTTGTTTAAAGGCGTTATCAAAAGCATTGTACACGTCCATATCGGTTTTGCCAAGAAGCTCTTGGTTGTCGTACATTAAGATGCCAATACCCTCGAGCACTTCGCCTTTTGGATATTTACTTGCATATTGCACCTCTGCTTCTTTAAGCAATGCGATGTAATCTTCTACAAACGCTTTTTTCTCTGCTCCTGAAGCATTGTCGATTTTATGGTCGAGGATTTTTTCTCCGTACTTATAAATGGCAAGATTAAACTTAGGACATTCTTTTCTTACCTTCATAAAAGGCTCATAAGCCTCGTCATATTTTTTATTCTTAACATAATCGTTCATTAATGTTAAGTTCAACATGCAGTTTTCATTTTGTTGCGCAAAACTAAAGTTGGTCGCCATCAACAAAGCTGCAATGATTACTGTTATTCTTGTTTTCATCCTGTTGTAGTTATTTATGTTAGTTATATTTTCGTTTTTCAAACCATCGGTCATTTAAGGACAAACTAATTTGAAAGTTAAAGAAATTTTCTTGAATTAAATTTTGGTCTGTAGTTCCCTTTCTTCCGAGTTCTACACCCAAGTTGGCATTCGAGAATACTCCTCCAACTGGTAAGCCTACTCCAAAAGACATGCCAAACTCATTAATGGCCTGATCGTTGATTTCTAAACCAGTGTTTTCATAATGCAACCCAGCCCTGTAGGTCACTCTCTTCCAGTAGCTTGAAAATGAATTATAATCTGGAATATAAAAACCACCAAGTGCAACTGTTGAAGCATCTACAAAATTAGTATTATTAATTGAAACAATAGGATTCGAAAATTCGCTTGTATTCTGTCTTGTATATTCTAAACCTGCAAACCATTTTCTTGGTTGCCCTAAACCGCCACCAATGGAAAATCGTGATGGTAAGGTTAAATCGGTCTCATCGAGGCCCAAACTCGCCAAATCGGCATCAAAACCAGTAACCACAAATTCTTGCCCTGTGCTGGCATTGATTGTTATAGTAGAAAATGCTCTTTGATTTTTTGAGGCAATATTGCTCTTTGGAGAATAAGTAAGACCCGCCTGCAGTTCCAATTTCTCATTTATCATAGACTTATAGGTTAACCCAAGATTAAAATTGACCCCACTTAAATCTGAACGGTTATTCTCTCTAGTTTGGTATTGTACCAATCGGCCTTCATCATCATACACAAATTCGATAGCACTGTTTTGGATATTTCCGAAGTTATAATTTAAGTCTATACCAGCACTTAACTTATCGGTAATTCTATACCCCAAGCCCAAAAAGGCTCTATTAACCCCACCATCACCGCTGTAGCGATTTTGCAAAGCATCATCATTAAAATCTTCCAATTTATAGCCCACCGAAGTATAGGGCACGAGCCCAAAACCGACTCCAAAATCACCTATAGGCAAAGAAAGTGCCAAATAGTCGAAGGTAGTTGTGCTCACTTCTGCTTCTCCAGAGTCTGCTTTTAAATTACTGCTGCTATGACTGGCTGAAACAGAAAACTTAACGGGTCTGTTCTCATTGTTCCAAAGGCTAAGGTTTGGACCAGCATAGGCAGCTGGATTTTTAAGGTTGACGTGAATACTGTCTGTGTAGATGCTTAAGCCACCCATACTCCTATTTTCCACCGTACCTTTAAATTTCAAACTTCCAATTCCGTAAAAAGAGTAGGGCGAAGCAGTTCCTTCCTGAGCGCGAATTTGCACTGCGTAACAGGCAATTAAAACTATTACAAGTTTTTTTATCATTATTTCGTATTATATTCTAAAATAAAATTCAAACCCTCGAGTAGAAAATTTGAAGTGGCAAATATGCCATTTTTTAATTGGTTTGACAAAAATTCAGCATCACCACCTGTTAAAATAACTGTTAAATCTGAATAATCATTCTGGTAATTGGCGATGATGCCATCAATTTCCTTTAAAACCCCTATAACCACGCCTGAATGGATGGCGTTTCTCGTTGAATCGCCAATGAGATGCGTTGGCCTTTGAGTAGGCAACAACGGGAGGTTGGCTGTATAATTGTGAAGGGATTCATATCTTAATCGAATCCCGGGAGAAATAGACCCTCCCAAATATTCATTTTTGGCATTTATAAAATCGTAAGTGATACAAGTACCGGCATCGATGATCAATGCATTTTGCTTCGGAAATTTAAAAACAGAAGCACTTACCAACGCCACACGATCCACACCCAAGGTCTCTGGTGTGGTATATTGATTGTCAAATGGAAATTTAAGTTGATGTGATAACTCTAAAATTTGAAGCGCTGATTTTAAGGTAGTTAGCTGATTTGCTGAATCTTTGCCTACGGAAGCTATTATCGCTTTTTTGAGGTTTGGGTAGGTTTTCATGAGCCCATTTACCTCGTGATCCACTTCGTTTAACGAAGTGACAAGACTGTAAAGCAGGTGATCCCGCGCGAAAACTCCCAGCTTTACGCGCGTATTACCAACATCGATAATTAAATTCATAAGGATTGTAAAGCGATAAAACTACAAAACGAAGTTCAAGGGTAGGTTGTACATTAACCAAATTATAACATTGTGTTATGAATTTAAGGCAATTACGAATCCGATAAGGATTCTATCGAAAATTTTTAAAGTTTCCTTTTGCCAATCTCAAAAATGCGTATATATTTGCACTCTCGTTTTAAACGACTGGTGCCTTAGCTCAGTTGGTAGAGCAAAGGACTGAAAATCCTTGTGTCCCTGGTTCGATTCCTGGAGGCACCACCAGAAAAGCCCACAAACTTAATGTTTGGGGGCTTTTTGATTTTTTGGCCACATCCTCCTATTCGTTTTCAGAACCTGTTGCTGATTCCGCTTCACCCGATTGATTCATTGGCATGTTTAGGTCATATTTACAACAATCAGGTAAGTTATTGTAAGCCTCTTCATTTGCTTTCGCCTTTTCAGTATCATATCCTGAAGCTGCTATAGCCTCATGAATTGCCATGGCATCTGTTTTAGCATCGTCATAGGAGATGTCAATTTTCTTTTGGTCTACATCCCAAGTCGCATTGGCAACCCCTTCGACCCCATGGGCTGCTTTTTCGATGGTATTTTTACACATCCCACAATTGCCTCTTACTCCAAAAGACAAATCGGTCATAGCCATTTCTTTAGACATCTCAGTTGTTGTTGTCGATTCTACTTCGGTCTTCGCTTCATTTTTGCAACTGGTTAAGCTCATGGTTGCTACAACTGCTACACTTAAAATTACATTTTTCATGGTTTTAATTTTTAATTGTTGTTCATTTAATTATTCTATCACTTGTTTTACCTCACCACAGCTCAGCATTGCTCCGCCAAAATAGGGGTTGCTTATTTTTTTATCTTGACTCAACCAATAAGCGCCAAGATTATCGTCTGCCATAGGGCAAAAATCTACATAGACTTTTTTATTGACCCCAAAAACCTGGACCGCATTAATTAATTGCAAGGACAACTGTTTAAACTGATCCTTTTTGGCTGCGACCTCTTGCATTGTTGCTAGGGCATTAGCAGAAATTTTTATTTGTTTTTCTAACTGCATCCATTGGGTATGGGCGCTTTGATCTTTTAATAATTTCATATCCACCTTCGTTAAATCCTTGAGTAAGATTTTTGAAGCTTTGACTACATTTACTGAATCCTCTTCCACAAAGGCGTCTTTTATATTTATGTAAGCATTGAAAACTGAATTTAATTGGTCTTGAAATTCTTTGGGGACATTTAATCGTTTGTTCATAATGAGCTTGCTGCTAGCAGGAGATGCTGCATCTCCCCTAACAGAATGCGATTGTTGCCCCGAACTTGTTTGCCCAGTCGCTCTATTCATCATCGATTTTTTTCCTTGCAATTGCGCTGCTGCATCTACGGTAAAGGTACCGTTGGTAACAATTTCGTTTCCATTTTGCAAGCCCTCCAAAACTTGGTATTGATCGGCAATCTTTTGCCCCAAAGTGATCTCACGCATTTCAAAAACAGGACTACTAGGATTCGTTTTTACATAGACGACAGAGCGCTCGCCCGTCCATAAAATCGCCGAGGCGGGAATGGTAATGGATTCCCCTTTAGGATCTGAAACCCCTTCAATTGCTCCTTCTACAAACATTCCGGGTTTAAAAACACCATCCGCATTTTTTAAAACAGCCCGTAAGGTCACGGTTCTTGTTTGTGCATTTAATATGGGGTCTATAAAATCTACCGTTGCCTTATAGACTTTATTGGGATAAGCGTTGGTGGTGACCATTATGGTTTGACCCTTTTTGAATAAGGACAGCTGGTGCTCGTACACATCAAAATTCGCCCAAACGCTGGCGAGGTTAGATACTTTAAATATGGGTTTACCGTCCATGATATGAGCACCATCACTCACCGAAATTTCCGTGACCACGCCAGAAACATGTGAATATATTGTAAAACTTGTTGTTACTTCGCCAGTCTTTAAAACCGCATCCAATTGCGCGCCCTGAATTTTCCAATTTTTGAACTTGTTTCTTACCGCTTGGTACAATTGAGGTTGGGATGCTCTAAGCCTGTAGGTGGTTAACAACTCTTGTTGCGCTGCCACCAAATCTGCAGCATATATTTTTGCAACCGCCTGACCTTTAACCACTTTTTCACCTATGGAGTTGACATATAGTTTTTCTATTCTACCGTTGAAATGCGCTGGCTGTATGGCGGAATTATCTTCATTCTCTACAATTTTTCCTGAGAGCTTGATGGCATTAACTTCGGTTTGATGGTTACCTACACTAGAGGTTTGTATGTTGGCCAAGGCCATGGCATTTTCACTGAGCTTAAATTGATTTGCCAACAAACCTTGAGCGCTAGTTTCCGCAGGAATTAAATCCATCCCACAAATTGGGCAATCGCCAGCTTCGGGTTGCATGATTTGTGGATGCATGGCACAGGTCCACATTTGAGTGGTTTCTGTAACTGTATTTTGTTTAGAACTGGTATCATTTGGGTTTGACCTACCAAAAAACAGCCAGCCCAACAATAAACCTGCTGCTAAAATGGCGATGTAAATGCTGTATTTTTTCATTGTTTTTATTTTGTTTGAAACCTCCATGGAAATGTTTCTGGATTCTCTGTAACTTCTCAAGGGTTAACGCTTTGTTTTGCGCTAGGGATAAAAGTGGAAATCCTTTTGCGAGGCACGAGCAAAAGATTGTAATGGATAGCCCGCCCGAGCGCCCAAAAAAAATTACTTTTTAGCTTCCAAACGCTTGATCATGGTTTTCATTTCCTCAATTTCCTTCTTTTGCGCCTTTATAATATCAATGGCCAACTGTTTTACCTCTGGATCCTGAATGTCTGCCCGTTCACTGGTTAATATCGCGATGGAGTGGTGCGGGATCATGGCCTTCATCCAAAGGAGGTCCCCTACAATTGGAGCTTGGATTCTAACAAGGCCCAAGGAGCCTGCAAAAAGGACGACACTCCCCAAGAGGATGGCTCTATTCTTCTTTTTGTTTTGATACATTTTGAGCATAAACAGTAACATAATGACTGCCATTGCTGAAATGCCCAAACTAACCATATAAAACCGAGTGAGACTGAAGTAGACGTGATCAATAGCATAAGTGTTGAGGTACATGGTGATGTACATGGCTATAAATGACGCTCCCAACATTAAAAAAAATGTGCTGTAATTGCCTTTGCTCTCTTTGTGTGCTGAATGCTGCATAATAATTTGATTTTAGTTAAATTTTAATTTTTCGTAATCGCAGGGCATTTGCAATGACCGAGACTGAACTAAAACTCATGGCCAAAGCTGCAATCATTGGTGACAATAAAATTCCGAAAAACGGAAATAATACTCCTGCAGCGATTGGGATGCCTATTGTATTGTAAATTAGCGCAAAAAACAGATTCTGCTTAATGTTTTTCATCACCGCATGGCTCAAGTGTTTCGCCTTTACAATACCATGCAAATCTCCTTTTACCAAGGTAATCATTGCGCTCTCAATCGCCACATCTGTTCCTGTTCCCATAGCTATGCCAATATCGCTTTTTGCCAAGGCGGGCGCATCATTGATGCCATCGCCAGCCATGGCTACGATGCGACCGCTATTTTGAAGTCTTTCGACCTCCTTAAGTTTTTCTTGGGGTAACATGCTGGCCTTAAAATCAGTTAGATGCAATTCTTGAGCGACTGCCTGCGCTGTATCGTGATTATCTCCAGTAAGCATAACAACAGCAATCCCTTGATCTTGAAGCTCTTTTATCGCTTTCGCACTGGTAGCCTTGATTTTATCTGCTATCACCACATAACCGCTCACTTTGCCATCGATAGCCAAAAACGAAACTGTTTTACCTTGTTTTTGAAAAGTTTTGGCTTCTGCTTCCATTTTGGAAGCGATTTGCGCTTGGACCTGTTGCATCAATTCTGGATTTCCCAAAGCGACGTGCTTGCCATTAACCTTACCTTCTACGCCTTTACCCGTAACTGCATTAAAGCCATCAGAGCCCAAGACTGCTACCCTTTGCTCTTTTCCGTAGGTCACAGTCGCTTCCGCAAGTGGGTGTTCGCTATTTGTGTTGAGCGACACTATATATTGAAGCACATCATTTTTAGTGAACCCATTATCAAAAGTGCCAACGGTTTCCACGGTAGGTTTGCCTTCAGTAATAGTTCCAGTTTTATCTATAATGAGCGTGTCTACCTCATCCATTTTTTCAAGGGCCTCTGCATTTTTAATGAGCACCCCATTTTGAGCCCCTTTACCAACTCCCACCATTACGGACATAGGTGTTGCCAAACCCAAAGCGCAGGGGCATGCGATAATCAACACTGCAATGGCATTCACCAAAGCATACACATAGACGGGATCTGGACCCCAAAATGCCCAGATCGCAAAGGTTACTATTGAAATTATAACCACCACAGGC
>Ga0209309_10000772_pt1 | contig 35043 bp, 26 predicted proteins | sample COGITO_mtgs_1204_2_FD_184807 | JGI IMG/M metagenome (GOLD analysis project Ga0209309, IMG submission 184807) | Pelagic marine microbial communities from North Sea - COGITO_mtgs_120412 (SPAdes) (version 2) | ecosystem: Environmental > Aquatic > Marine > Epipelagic ... | reverse complement strand
GAAATAAGGCGACACAATGCGCATATCGTCTAAATCGTTAATCGACGCTCTATTACTTCTATCGTAGCGCACCCATACCCTTATTTCATCTTGACCGCGCTGAAAGCGTTGTGCTTGCAAGCCGAAGAAACCTGCTCTTACCTGGCTCATAACTTCCCTGAGGTTTAATCCTAAGGCGTAGGCAGTTTCATTAAGATCAATATTGATTTCCTTGATGCCTTCTGGATCGGTATCTGTAATATCTGCCAAGAGCGAATTACGCTCCAACACCTCCCGCAATTCTGTTTTGGCCAACTTCAATTCATCAGTATTATTGCCCAAAAGCGAAATTGATACTGGCGCGCCCCCAAAATTACCCCCAGAACCAAAAGTTAAACGTTCTACACCGTAAACCTCACCAACTTGTTCCCTAATGGCATTGGTGATTTCTGGTGAACTAAAACTGCGCTCTTCACCTGGCAAAAGGTTAACATTGATGCTCGCCTTATTATTGCCAGGTCCCACACGCTTGATGATATTTTCCACCACTTGCTTATCGCCTTCTTGGTTTTTTGAAAATTCCTCATTGACCTTCCAAGCAGCCTCTTCCACCAAAGTGATGATAGAATCGGTAATTTTCGGATTCGTTCCTTCAGGCATCAGCAAATCGATGCTTACACGATCACTGGCGATGCTGGGAAAGAAAGAAGTGCGGATGATCCCTCCCTGGTTGGCACCAACGGTAAGAATCAACAAGGCCAAAACTATGGCTAAAGTGATAAAACGTTGATCGAGCGCAAATCTCAAAACCGGACTGTAAATCTTATCACGACAATAATTCATGAAGCGGTCACCGTACTCATTGATCTTGCGCAATTTCAAAAAGGCCTTTGCGAAGCCCTTTTTATGGCGTTCTTCTTCCGCAGACATCTTTACCAATGCCTTGGAATGTGCGATGTGCGCTGGCAAGATGATTAAGGCCTCTATTAAGGACACCATTAAAGTTAGGATGACGATTACAGAAACTTCACTAAAAAAATCACCAATGCGCCCTTCAAGAAATAAAAAGGTTGAAAATGCCAGAATAGTTGTAATAATTGCGGATAGGATAGCAGGTAGTACTTCCATCGTGCCATCAATGGCAGCTTCTAATCGCGGTTTGCCACTTTCGTAATGCTGATAGATATTTTCTGCAATAACGATCCCGTCATCTACCAAAATACCGATAACGATGATCATTCCAAAAAGTGACAATACATTAATAGTGACATTAAATTGTGCAGCAAAAACAAACATGCCCAAAAAGGCCACGGGTAAGCCAAATGCCACCCAAAATGCGAGTCTGGTATTTAAAAATATGGACAAAAACAAGAGCACCAATAAAATACCCATGGCGCCATTTTCTAAAAGCAATTGTGTTCTTTGATTCAATCGCAGGGAAGAATCACTCACCACATCAATTTGAACGCCCGAGTATTTTTGGTTAAATTCTACTATATAAGCGTTCACTTGTTCTGCTGTGGAAATAAGGTCTTCGCTATTGGTGTTTGTAATTTCAATATTTACAGCAACGTTGCCATTAAAATATGAGGCACTAGGTGTTTCAGAAAAACGGTCCCTCACGCTCGCCACATCCTGTAACCTAACAATGGTACCATCATTTTGTGCTCTAACCGCCAAGTTATTGAGCTCGTCCCCGTAATAAGAACGGTTATTGGCACGTATGAGATAATCTTCCGCCTCTGTTTTAATGTTTCCACCAGTGGTTAGGATGTTTGCTTGGGACACTGCATTTGCCACCTCTGTGAAGGTGAGGTTGTATGCTAAGAGATCGTTTTCCCGTACCGCGATTTCAATCTCTTCTTCAGGAAAACCAGAGATATTGATTTGCGAAATACCTTCCATGGCCCGAAGGTCATACTCAATTTGTCGTCCTATTTGTTTTAGGGCTGTGAGTTCTATATTGTCTCCGCTTATTGCAAAATCTATGGTTTGTCGAATGTTTTCCTGCTTCGCCACCACTAAGGGCTCCATACCGGTGGGGAAGTTGGGAACACGATCTACCGCATTTTTAACTTCAGCAACCATATCGTTAATATCTTCATCACTTTCAATCTCTACCGTAATGCTGCCACCATTTTCGCGAGAGGTCGAGGTAACACGCTCTACACCAATCAATCCTTTTAGGTTATCTTCTATCTTTAAAACAACACCTTCCTCTATTTCCTGAGGTGCAGCTCCTGGATAGGCAATGTCTATTGAAATAATTTCAGCTTCCTGTAAGGGAAAAAATGAGGATTGGAAACGAAACATTCCCAAAATTCCAAAAATAACAAAGGCGAGGATAATGATGTTTACCGCAACCTCATACTTAATAAAATAAGCGATGACCTTTCTCATATTAGTCTTGTGATTGAGTGGCTTGTGGCCTATTTTCCTCTTTACTCACCTTCACCAACATGCCTGCATAAGCACCGGGAATAGATTTTGATAGAATAATGGTATTATCTGGTACGCCTTTTAGAACCACTTCCTTGGGCGAAAAATACACAGGTTCTACCTCAATAAGGTCTAAAATACTATCCCTTAAAATGAAGATTTCCGATTGATCCACGAGAAGTTTTCTTGAAATTTTTATGGCATTAGGAATGTCCTTGGCCTCCAATTGTGCTTCCAAATACATGCCTTCCTTGAGATCTTCGGCTTGTACTTGCACAAATACCGTAACCGTTTGGGTAGCTTGATCTATTCTTCCGTTTATTCTGCTCACGGTACCTTCGTAATTAGTATGTTTGTTTAAGGTATTGAGTGTAACCTTCTCACCTATTTGTAACAAATCGCTAAAGGTTTTGCTAATGGCCAATTCCAGTTCGTAAACCGAAGTATCTATAAATTCACCAAGTTTTTGCCCAGATCGCACCAAAGTTCCCTTATTCACGAGTGCTTCTGTAAGAATTCCATCGTAAGGCACATAAATTCTGTATTTTGAAAGGCGCTGTTCTAAATTCTTAACATTGTAGTAAGCGGAATGCACGCCACGACCGGTGATAAAATAATTGACCTTTTCATTGCTGGCCTTTGGAAGTGCAGCCAAACTTCTATCCATATTAAAATCCTGAACATAACTTTCCCAAACAGGAAAGGCGTCTGGGTAATCCAATCTTAAGTCTGGCATAAGCGAAGTAACCAAATTATACAAGTCACTTTTTGCCGATTGAACGGAAGCATAATATTCATTGGAATTAATACCAATGAGCAGTTGTCCTTTTTTGTAAGGCTGTCCGGCTTTAAAGTCTTTGGAACTATTTTCGAACACGCCTTGTACTTCAGCATAAAGCTCTAACCTGTTTTTGGCAACCAAATTACCGTTTGCAGGAATTGTGATAGGTACGGTCGAATTTTTGACGGTATCTACAAAAACGGTTTTAATAACTTTGGCAACTTTGGGTTTTTCCTTGGTGTTACTTTTTACAATAAAATAAGCACCAAGCAATGCTGCCAAAAGAATTAATGTACCAATCGCAAATAGCGCGAATTTTCTCATCGATCTGGGTGTATTAGTTAATAGTTCCGCGCAATTTCAATGTCTAAACAGAACTTACTCAGATAACAAAAATATGGATTCGCCCTTGACGATTTGTTAAAAAAAACCCAAAACCAGTTTTACGCCTAGGCTAATTGCTCTAAATCCAATTGCACCGCCTCCCAATCACTCATCAATTGCTTTAATTTTTTCTTTTTTGATTGGTAGCGATCAAAAAACATTTCGTCGGCAACCGTTTTATTATAATTGGTAGCTAGCTCTACATCATCCTTTTTAATATCTTTTTCTAAACTACCTATCTTAGATTCAATATTACTCAACTTATTATTCAAGGACTTTAGCTTCTTTTGGTCTTCGTAGGATTGTTTGTTCGTTTCCTTCGGAATTTCCTTAATGACGGTACGTTTTTCGACTTCCCTTAAATTCTCAACGTTTCTTTGTTGTAAATAAAAGTCGATGTCTCCTAAATATTCTCTAATCTTTTGATCTTTAAATTCATATACCACATTTGTCAACCCTTGTAGAAAATCACGATCGTGAGACACCAAAACCAGCGTGCCTTCGAATTTCTTGAGTGCTTCCTTTAAAACATTTTTTGATTTCATGTCTAAGTGGTTGGTAGGCTCATCCATTATAAGGACATTTAGGGGCTGCAGCATCAATTTGGCCAAGGCCAAACGGTTACGCTCACCACCCGAAAGTACCTTTACATATTTCTCTACCTCGTCACCACGAAATAAAAAGGACCCCAAAATATCGCGAACTCTACTTCTGTTCGTTTCATTGGCAGCATCAATCATGGTATCGAGAACGGTTTTGTTACCGTTCAAGTATTCTGCTTGGTTTTGGGCGAAGTAGCCAATTTGTACGTTGTGACCCAATTTCATAAGACCCTTATGTTCCAGATCTCCAACAATGATTTTCGCCAAGGTCGATTTTCCTTGACCGTTTTGACCCACAAACGCAGTTTTGCTATCGCGCTCAATCATTAGGCTCACATTTGATAAAACGTGATTGTTACCGTAGGTTTTCGAAACTTTTTCTGCTTCAACCACCACTTTTCCCGGGGTAATGGAAACGGGGAAATTTAAAGTCATCACACTATTATCATCCTCATCAACTTCTATGCGATCCATACGATCGAGCTTTTTGATAAGCGATTGCGCCATGGTTGCCTTGCTCGCCTTTGCTCTAAATTTTTCAATTAATTTTTCGGTTTGCTCTATTTGCTTCTGTTGGTTTTTCTGAGATGCCAACTGCTGCGCCTTAAGCTCATTTCGCAACACCATAAATTGTGTAAACGGTTTGGGGTAATCGTAAATCCTTCCGAGGGAAATTTCTATGGTGCGATTGGTGACATTATCCAAAAACATCTTATCGTGAGACACAATAACCACCGCGCCAGAGTAACCTTTTAGAAAGTTCTCCAACCAAATAATGGATTCAATATCCAGGTGATTGGTAGGCTCATCCAATAGCAAGATGTCATTATTTTGAAGCAACAACTTCGCCAACTCAATACGCATGCGCCACCCTCCAGAAAAAGTATCGGTTAACTTATCAAAGTCCGATCGTTTAAAACCTAGACCTTGAAGAATTTTCTCGGTCTCTCCCTGATAATTATAGCCCCCGACGATCTCGTATTGGTGCTGAACATCATTAAGATCGATCATGATCTGGTTGTACCCTTCACTTTCGTAATCGGTACGTTCAGCCAGTTGAGTGTTAATGTGATCCATTTGTGCCTCTAAAGCCTTGATTTCTTGAAAAGCTTCATAGGATTCTTCCAAAACACTTCTGCCCAATACGAAGTCGATATCTTGTTTTAAAAAGCCAATACTTAAATTTTTATCTGCAGCAATTTGACCAGAATCAGGCTCCATTTCTTTTGATAGGATTTTGAGCATGGTCGATTTACCAGCGCCATTTTTACCGATCAAACCAATGCGGTCACCCGCACTGAGTTTAAAGGTGATTTCTTCAAAAAGATATTCGCCTTGAAAGGAAATGGAAAGGTTATGGATATTGAGCATTTGGTACTTTTGTTACACTAAATTATTAATTAAGCCTTAAATTTGGTATTTATTACAAAGCGCAAAAGTAATCAATTTTACATCATGTTAAAAGGCACAAAAATTTATAGCATTTTTACGGGCACCTGTCCTAAATGTCAACAAGAATCCATGTATAAAACCAAAAACCCCTATGTGCTGCAAGATGTTTTAAAAATCAATGACCATTGCTCGCATTGCAAGTTCCGTTACCGGTTGGAACCTTCTTTCTTTTACGGGTCCATGTATGTAAGTTATGGGGTTGGCATTGCCTTTGCCACAGCTGCCTTTGTAATTAGCCATCTCTTCTTTGGGGCTTCTTTAAATGGCGCATTTATATCAATAATTGGAACCTTAATTGTGTTTGGCCCCATTATTATGAGATTGTCTAGAAATATCTGGATCAATATGTTTGTGAATTATGATAAGGAAAAGGCAAAAGCTCAAGAGCCTAAGATTTAAGAGCATCTACGAATGTCAATTTCGGGATCAAGAGCGGTTCCAAATTCAATAAAATCGAATAACTGTTGTGCTACATAGGGCGAAATCATAACCCCGCGCGTGCCCAAACCATTAAGCACGAACATATTTTTGTGCTCGGGATGGCGACCTACCAAAGGTCTCCGGTCTTTGGTTGTTGGGCGAATTCCCGCCACCTGATTAACGACCTCAAATTCACAGTCGATCACCGTCTTCAACTTTGAAAGTAATTCGGCTTTTCCTGCTTCGGAAACAGTATGCGTTTTATCATGGTGTTCGTAAGTTGCACCAACCCAAAACTCATCGTTCCCCAAAGGCACGAGAAATATGGAAGATTTCAGAATAAAATCCATTTTGAGCTTTGGCGCCTTAATGGTTAACATCTCGCCCTTTAATCCTCTTAACGGAAGGTTATTAAAAAACGGGTTTTTGCACAAACCAAAGCCTTCAGTAAAAACAATGTGCTTAGCTTCCAGATTTTTATACTGAATGTGATCTGTTTCCAAACCTACAGCGTCATACGCGAAGCGTTCTCGCTCCAATTTCCCTTCGTCCTGAAGGTATGCGTGATAACTATTTACTAACCGAGCGGTATCAATTCTTCCAGAATGAAGTACTTCGCCAAAGCCGAAATCTGCTTTGAGTCCTTCACAAGATTCCTTAATAATAGTGGGCGCCATAAAATCACAAAGCACTGGTTGATCTGAAGCCACAAACCATTCGTTCTGTTCCTTTACCGAAGCAAATTTACGTCGCACCGGAAGTTTATGGTTAAGGTCCTGTTGCAATAATGCTTCCAGTTGTGTGTATTTGGGAATGGCCAAATCGAGTTGTGCTTTTGCATTCCAAACCTTGGTAAAGCGTTTTAGCGTTACAGGATTGTAAAGTCCCGCTGCTACTTTAGAGGACTGCTGTGAGCCATCGTCAAAGACCATAAATGAGCGATTGGCTGCTCGAAGCTGCTCAGAAAAAGCAATTCCTGCCAAGCCACAGCCCACTACGATGTAATCTACATTTTTCATTGCGCCAAAGATAACTGAAATAAAAAACGCCCACTAAATTTAGCGGGCGTTTAATTATATTAGACTGTAGGTTTTAGTAATTCCACATATCTTGTTCAAAGTTACGAATCTTGTCCTTGATACGATCAGACTCCAATAATTGCATTAAGGCATTGTCTGCGACATAATCCTTAACTTCTCTATCCCCATACACATTTTCTTCCTTGTACATATAGCCATTAAAACGTCTAGAGTTTAACAAGTGGTCAAAAGTGATTGGTGCTGCACTGTTTTTGTTATTAAATGCATTGGCATCGTGCAATACTTGACGTGCTTCCGGGTAAAATACCCAAAACAATGCGTTAGGTACTTTTTGAGCTTCATTTTCAGAATCCAAAAAGTTAACATCAGGAGCAGCAGGTGCAATTCCTAAAATTCTATATTTCAATTCACCAAGACGTTTGTCAAAATACCACAAGCCTTTAATGAGGTAAGCACTAATGTGAAACGCCTCAATATTGGTGGTCGTGATATATTCCGGAGAAACAAAACCATCCGCATTTAATTGGTCGTAACCAATATCCAAAGTATCTACTTTGGTGGTGATGTCTTGTAATTCCTTTTCAGTTCTTTTTGATGAAAAGTAAGAATCGTTATAAATATTTTTAATTTTTCCAGATCTCACCGCTTGAATTAAGGTATGGTATAAAGAGCGTCTGTTTTTACCAATATTATTGGTATCTACAGGGAAATATAATGGAAAATTCACACGCTCGTCCAAAACAACTTTTTCCCAAGTCATTTTAGAAAACAATATGTCTCTATCATCAACATAACCGTACTCTAAAGGTTTGTCATTATCCAAGGCCAATTGCGCTTCGGTTTTAACACCAACCTCTTGCGGTGTCTTGGCGTTCAATAGATTTGCCTGGGCCAACATACTAGACGTCAAGCCTACCGAGGCAACGATCGATAATAAAAATTTATAAGTCATCTTTTTCAATTTTAAATTTGGGTTAACTAATGTAAAAAATGATTAGTTAGTCAATTCAATTACCAATGGGTTTGCAGGTTTAATTGCAGGACCATTTGTTCGTGATTTAATTTCAAATATCTGTACTTGAGAGCCACGAGGCGCACTAGCCAAAGCTGATTTGGCAGCACCGTTTAAACGATCTCCAGAACAGGTGATAGAAGGTTTGCCTTCTACCTTGATTTTAAATCCGGTAACAGTTAATGGCAAATCGAAATCAAAATCTTCCAATACCGCTTCGATTCGTCCAATCTCAACATTCTTTCTAGGTAATTTTGCAGTTCCAATTTGGCCAGCAATTTGTCCAGAAGGCTTTGGAATATCCTTAATTCTAAATACCGCTTTATCACTAACTTTAGAACCATCGTCTAAAGTTGCAGACACGTTAATGGCTACTTCTCTTCCGGATGTAGGTTTCATAATATATTTACCCATCCCAGATCCTTTGCTAAGACCCGATCCTGAAGCTGACACCTTATTATCTGGCACACCCGCAAATGAGATTGTCATCGGGTTATTAACCCCGCGATAGACAACGTTCATTTTATCTGCAGAAATAGTTGCAGAGTTTGGACGTGGTACTACCACATAGTTTCCTTTAATTGGAATTTCCAATGGCTTGCCATCTTCTAAAAAGGTAAATGTTCCTTCAATTTTTTGCTCACCAACACCGCCAACGTTAAAATCTAAACGCGCAGCACCAGTAGAATCGATGGCATTTTCCAAATCAATAGATTCACCACCAATGCTCAATCCTGTTGGAGTAACATTTGCATATTTACCCAAAACCACTTTACCTTGAAATTTCTCACCTGCAAAGAATGCAGATTTATCGGCAATTACAATGGCTTGGAAATTTTTAAGCGATACCGCCTCATCTAAAGTGTTTCCCAAGAAAACATTGAACATATTGGCCTCAGTAACTTTAACGTCATTTTGCATTGCAGTCAACTTGGTATAGGAAGCAATTGCAGGGAATCCCTTAAAGTTGGCATCTAACCATTGCAGCTTTTTACCGTCGGCGTTAGGCTCTGGGTTAGTGCTAAAACGTTTCTCAAAATTTTCAATTGCTCTACCGTATTTAACATCATCGCCAATAATTTTCTTGACATCAGTTTTATAAGCAGCAATCTTGTCCATAAATTCTTGGCCCTCTTTGGTCAATCTATCTCCGGTAAACCAAGTTTCATCCAAGATATCGGTTTTATCCATTTCCTCGAAAGGCAATTTACCAGTTTTAGGATCTACTTTGTATTCACCTTTTTTAATGATACTACTTTTTAAGCTTGCCAAATAACCATAGAACTGATCTGAAACTGTGCTTATTTGCTTCGCTTTTTCTGCAGCTGTTGCAAATTCTGCTGGTTTCTCTTCAGCTTTAGTTTCAAGGTTAGCCAATAACTTAGTATTCATTTCCGTCATTGTCTCATTGGACTCATCGAACTTTGCGTCCATAAGGCCAAAAGCAGACAAAACTTCTTTTGACATGTTCATAGCAATCATCGCGATGAAAACTAAGTACATTAAGTTAATCATTTTCTGCCTTGCAGATTGTTTTCCTCCTGCCATAATAATTCGTTTTTAGTTTAGTGTTGTTAATTAAGTTTAATTGGTGTAACTAAAAACTCTAATTAGTTTTTATTCATTGCAGTTAACATACCACCATAAACTCCATTAAGAGAAGATAGATTGGATGCTAAGGACTTCATTTGTTCTTTTAACTTTTCTGCATTTTCTACAGACTCTTCGTTGATGGTCGCTTGACGAGAAGCACTCTCCATTTGTACTTTGTAAAGACTGTTTAGAGACTCCATTTGCGCAGCAGCTAGAGACATTTCTTCACCGTATTTCTTTTGAGCGGTCATTGCGTCAACTGTAGGGCTAATTCCTTTAGCAGCACCTTCGAAGTTTTTAATGCTAGATCCTAAGCTCGCCATCAATTCCCCATCGATTTTGGCTTCTTTTAACAAGTTATCCAATTTTTTAGATAATAATCCTTCAGCATCTTTAGGATCTTCAGCTTTCAATTGTTTTTTACCAATTACTGAACCACCTGCCAATTCTGGATATACCAAGGACCAATCTAAATCAGATTGTTGTCTTTCAAATGCCGATATTGTAAATACGATGGCTTCAACAACCATCCCAATCGTTAGAATCAATGATCCATAAGGCCAGTGTTGAATTTTGAATAATGCTCCAATAATAACAATTGCTGCTCCTAGTCCATAGACCATGTTCATTTGTGAGAGTTTACCTTTTTGTGCCATAATTTTGTAGTTTTTAGTTTTTAGTTGATTAAAATTATTGTGTTGAATTAATTAATATTTATTAGTTGGTCGCTGCATTTTTAGTTACCTCGACACCCAAGTAATCTTGTACGGTTCTAAAGCCGATATAACTTCTTGCCGAATCAGCGTACTCATAATCTCTAGAGCTCACTTGCAAGAAATAGGCGACATCCTTCCAAGAACCACCACGAACAACTTTACGGGCATTATCTGGATCATTGACCGTAGGATTAAAAGTGGCCATATACTCATAAGAAGCAGCGTCATAAGACCCTTGTACCCATTCGGAAACATTTCCTGCCATATTGTAAAGGTTGAAATCATTAGGCTCATAAGAATCGGCTTCTACCGTATAAAGTGCTGCATCGGCTGCGTAATCACCTCTAAGCGGTTTGAAGTTGGCCATAAAACACCCACGATCATTCTTAATATATGGTCCTCCCCAAGGGAAAGTGGCACCTTGCAAACCACCTCTTGCAGCATACTCCCATTCTGCTTCGGAAGGTAATCTATACGTGTTCACATTATGTTGACCCTTCGATTTTCTATAGGCGTTATGATTTAATGTTCTCCATTGGCAGAAAGCATTGGCCTGTTTCCAAGACACTCCTACTACTGGATAATTACTATAGGCATCATGCCAAAAGTAATCGTTGTGCATTGGCTCGTTATAAGAATATGAGAAATCTCTGATCCAAGCAGTTGTATCTGGATAGATCTTAACTTCTTCAGTAATTAAAACATCACTTCGCTTTAAGTTTCTATCTTTTGCAGCTTTTTTAATGTCCATGTAAGTGTACTGGAACTTGAATTTATCTACATCCCAAGTGCGTTGGCCATTATAAGATTCTTCTATAGGCAAATACATGGTATCCATAACCTCAGCATAATACTCATCTGGATACTCTGCAGTGTCAAAAATTAAATCCACATCGTGGTTTAACTTTCTGCTTTCGTAACCCGTTGGGCCCAATCCTGCATAGTTATCGTACATGTATTGTTCGTAAACAGTCATGTTATCTGGATCTGCATCTTTAAATGCAAATTCACCAATACCCCCGCTTCCAGGAGTCTCACCGATATCATCGGCAAGTATTGCAAGTTTTAAACGCAAAGTTGAATCACGTACCCACTCTACAAATTGACGGTACTCACTATTCGTGATTTCCGTTTCATCCATATAAAAGGCTCTTACAGTAACCGTTTTTGTTGGAGCGTCTTGAACTCCCGGTAAATCGTCATCTGACTTCCCCATTATAAAAGCACCGCCCGGTACAAGTGTCATACCGTAAGGCTTTTCAGGATGCCATTTCTTTCCTTTAACTCCAACAAGTTGTCCTCTGTCTCCAGAGTTACAACCGACTAAGAGAGCTAAAACAGCTGTTAATAAAGCAAACTTTTTAAAATTCATAGAAACTCGAGGTTAAATTGTTTAGTTGTAATCGTGCGCAATTTTGTACTTAATATTTTTTAAGGCAGTAAACATATTTATATAAATTGGAATTACCAACTTTTTTTTTACTTTTTTTGCATTTCAACCCTAAAAGTTAACATTTCATCGATTAAAAAAACGTTAAAATGCATTTTTAGGGGTTTATTAGAAACTATTCTTTTTATAAGCCTTAAACCACCGTTCTGGTATCTTACCATGACTGGCTTCAATATAATCTTCGTGCGTGCATGGTAATAACGCATGCTTTTTTAATTTATTATTAACATTTGGTAAAAAAGGAATTTCTATCCACCAACGTCCCGTCTTCATACTCTTGTAAAAAATCAATTCGTCATCTTCTATTAGCACATTGAATTTTTGATGTTGATCTTCCTTCGAGAAATCGTCGTCATTCACCCTGCAATTCACCCCTTCAATAAAATACCAAATCATTTGGGCGATCAACATTGGGGTGGCATCTAATTCTTTAGTGGCCTTAAATTCATAAATCCCAAAAGAGGAAACTTTATTGCTAATTCCCGCATACCGTGTAATTGCACAAATTTCTTTCCCGTCGAATCCATTTGGAGAAAATTTTTGCTTGGCGCCTACCTCTGCAGCTCTAATTGCTTTTAAATCTACAGTAACAATATGGGCATCGCGCATTACAGGTTCTACCAAATTCAACGTATTGGAGACCTCGCCCAAACGATAAGCCTCAAAATACAACTTTTCCATTAAATCTATCTCTTCTTGCGAGTTGAAATAGGTTTGATAACCAATTGCGGAATAGTTAAATAAATTATAAGGTTGTTCTAAAATGATTTTCCCAAGAAAACTATTATTTTTAACATCAATAGACACATCTCCCAAATCAAAATTGCTATCAACGTTAACAATATTGACCATAGGTGCCATAGTATCATAGGCGCGATAATTGGCATAAGTTAAGTCTTGGCTCCCGCCTAAAATAATAGGAATGATTTTTTTCTCCAATAACAGCGAAATCGTTGTTTTTAAGGCAAAGTACGTATCTTCTACCGAATCGCCAGGGAGAATATCACCCAAGTCGGCAATAATGGTGTTCCAATTACCTGGAAACAAAGCATAGAATGCATTTCGAATGGTCTCCAGCCCAAAGGAGTCGCCGGTATAATTAACATCGTTGCGTTGCTCTAAAACTCCTAAAACTGCCAGCTGCACCCCTTCTAAGTCGGGCATACCTTGTGCTTGGGAATGAATTCTCATTTTTCGGCCAAGTGCCTGCGCCGAAAGCATCTCATTTTGAGAAAGCATTTCGTCCGATACTGGCGACAAAAAATTAAAATTCATAAACTCTTTTCTTTTTTACTATTTGGCGGTCTTCTTAGGATTCGCTTTTTTAGCTGTGGTTTTTTTTGATGCGGGTTTCTTTACCGCAGTCTTTTTAGCTGCTGGCTTTTTGGCTGTACTTTTCTTTTTGGTCGCTTTCTTTTTCTTGGGCGCATTCTTAGCCAAGATGTCCAAAGCTTCTTCCAACGTCATGTCTTTTACATCAACAGTTTTTGGCAACTCGACCTTGGTTTTGCCTTTTAAGATATTGTGCCTTCCCCACCTTGCCTTCTCTATTCTCACCCCTTCATCTTCCCAATTGTGAATGACTTTGTCTATTTCCTTTTGGATTTTGGTTTCAATCAATTCTACGATATCAGCATCACTAAGATTATCCCAATCGTACTTTTTGTTCACGTTAATGAACATATTGTTCCACTTTATATAAGGCCCAAAACGTCCTTTGCCTTTCTGAACCGGTAAATCTTGAAACATGTAGATGGGCGCATCTGCTTTTTGCTTTTCCTTAATCAATTCTATGGCTTGTGCGATCTCCACATCTACAGGATTGGTGCCTGCTGGAAGGGAGACAAAAATTTCACCGAATTTCACATAAGGGCCATAACGCCCATTATTCACTTCAATATTCTCTCCTTCATAGGTGCCCAGTTGTTTTGGCAACTGAAACAACTCCATGGCATCTTCATAAGTGATATTACTTAATTGTTGATCTGGTGATAAACTGGCAAATTGGGGTTTTTCTTCATCGTCTACCGTACCAATCTGGACCATCGGGCCAAATTTTCCGAGGCGCACACTCACCTGCTTACCTGATTTGGGATCTTTGCCCAAAATGCGTTCGCCAGATTCACGTTCCGCATTTTCCTGAACATCTTCTACTCTTGGATGAAAATCTTTGTAGAAGTTCTTCATCATTTTTTTCCAATCTTCCTTGCCTTCTGCAATTTCATCAAAATCGGCTTCTACCTTGGCTGTAAAATTATAATCCAAGATCCCACCAAAATGTGTAACCAAAAAGTCGGTAACAATGGTTCCAATATCCGTAGGGATCAATTTGCCCTTATCGCTATTGGTTTTTTCGGTTAGAGTCTTGTCCTTAATATTTCCCTTTTGAAGCGTTAATTGTGTATAATCGCGTTCTACGCCCTCATTGGTGCCTTTTTCAATATAATTTCTGTTTTGTATGGTAGAGATTGTAGGTGCATAAGTAGATGGTCTACCAATACCTAATTCTTCCAACTGCTTCACTAGGGAAGCTTCCGTAAAACGGTATGGCGGTCTAGAAAAACGCTCGGTAGCGGTGATGTAACTATTCAACAAGGTTTCATTAACTTTCATCGCTGGCAACATTCCGTCTTGCTCAGTATCTTCATCATCAGTCCCTTCCAAATAAACTTTTAAGAAGCCCTCAAATTTAATCACCTCCCCGTTTGCGGTAAAGGTTTCCTTATGAGTGGTCGCTTCAATCTTAACGTTGGTACGCTCTAATTGGGCATCGCTCATTTGAGAAGCAATGGCGCGTTTCCAGACCAAATCGTAAAGTCGGGCTTGGTCGCGTTCTATATTGACACTATGGGTGTTAAAATCAGTAGGTCTTATGGCTTCGTGCGCCTCTTGTGCGCCTTTGGACTTGCTTTTATAGGTTCTTGGTTTACTGAATTTGCTTCCATAAGCAGATTCAATTTCAGCTTGAGCGCCTTTTTTGGCTTCTTCGGAAAGATTTACACTGTCCGTTCTCATATAGGTTATCAAACCTGCTTCGTACAAGCGTTGGGCGTTGCTCATGGTTCTCCCTACGGAATATCCTAATTTACGAGCAGCTTCTTGCTGTAAGGTTGATGTTGTAAATGGTGCTGCTGGAGATTTTTTAGCAGGTTTTTTCTGAAGGTCTCCTACTTTAAATTCTGCCTTCGCATTAGCCTCTAAAAACTTATAGGCTTCTTCTTTAGTTGAAAAATTCTTCGGAAGCTTAGCCTTAAATGTCTGGCCATCTTCATTGGAAAATTCAGCATCAATACGGTAAGAGGCTTCCGCAGTAAAATCTTGTATTTCGCGCTCGCGCTCTACAATTAACCTCACAGAGACTGACTGTACACGTCCTGCCGAAAGTCCGCCTTTTACCTTTCTCCATAAAACAGGAGACAGTTCATAACCTACAATACGATCCAAAACGCGACGAGCTTGTTGCGCATCTACCAAATCATAATCGATACCTCTAGGGTTTTCGATGGCCTTTTGGATTGCAGATTTGGTAATTTCGTGAAATACAATACGTTTGGTTTTCGCTTTATCTAGGTTTAAGGACTCCGCCAAGTGCCAAGCAATGGCTTCTCCTTCTCGATCCTCATCACTTGCTAACCAAACCATATCGGCCTTTTTCGCTAACTCCTTGAGTTTTTTTACGACGTCTTTTTTATCTTTAGAGACCTGATATTTAGGAGCAAAATCACCTTCAACATCTACACCCAATTCTTTGGAGGGTAAATCGGCAATGTGCCCAAAACTAGATTCAACTTTATAGTCTTTCCCTAAAAATTTTTCAATGGTTTTGGCCTTAGCAGGTGACTCTACGATAACTAAATTCTTCGGCATATATGGATCTTTATAGTTACAAATGTATGCGAAAAAAAAGTTATCTTCCTAATTTTGGAGCGGATCCGTTTCATTTTATCCGAAAAAGCATACTATATGTCTATTAGACATGCATTTTAAAAAAAGATGGGGGATAAAATTATCAATTCTATAAAAGCGTAAATTCAGCTAAAGATTAAAAATTGAAAAAAAAAGATTAGAAACGGTGAAAAACATAAATGGTCCTCTTTGTTAAAAATGAGAGGCATTTATACATTAATATATATAATGTATCGCTTCGGGGATGCCCTCAATATTCAAAACAACTTCATTGCTGCCTTCCACTTGAAGCGGTGATAGATCAAAAGAGCGGGTTTGATCTATATATGCAGCGCAAGCTTCATCATTGGTAAATACAAATTTTAGATGGCGCTGTTCTGGGGACGACTCAGCAACCGCACCAGAATCGACCAAGACGATACTCCAAGTCTCCCCACTGCAGCCACTGGCACTAATCTCTACCGTAAAACAGCTCCCATTAAACGAGAAGTTGCCGAGATTAAAGTCGGCAGATTCGGCAGACTGGTAAAACATAGGATCTATAATTGCAGTTTGGTCACACGTGGGGATAGCCATGTCATCATCGTCGCATTGTGTGTTCATGAGCATTAAAGGGAAAATTAAGAAAGCTAAAGTTTTATAGGGAATTTTCATCTAAATGATTTTTTACTAAAGATGGCAAAATCATTAAAAGGTTGCGTTAATATTTTGATAAAAATAAGAAGGCACTTTCTAAAATTTAAAGATGACACTTTGTCACAACATTTAAAATTATAGTATCTTTGCAAGTTCTAATTAGACGCCTTCAACAATAAGGCCGATTAACATGCAGCAACCGATTATGGAAAAGAGCATTGATGAAAGCATACAAGGCGAGCAACTCGTACTCGAACAAACACCAGGCAATACGCGCAAGCTTTATATTGAAAGTTATGGCTGCGCCATGAATTTTAGTGATAGTGAAATTGTGGCGTCCATCCTGGCCAACCAAGGCTACAATACCACTCAAAATTTAGAGGAAGCCGATTTGGTTTTGGTTAACACCTGCTCTATTAGGGATAAGGCAGAGCAAACGGTACGAAAACGTCTCGAAAAATATAATGCAGTTAAACGAACCAACCCTAAAATGAAAGTTGGAGTATTGGGCTGTATGGCAGAGCGCTTGAAAACCAAATTTTTAGAGGAAGAAAAAATCGTTGACCTCGTGGTGGGCCCAGATGCCTATAAAGACCTGCCTAATCTCTTGGCAGAGGTTGAGGATGGTCGTGATGCAATCAACGTCATCCTTTCTAAGGAAGAAACCTATGGCGACATTTCACCAGTGCGCTTAAACAGCAATGGGGTGACTGCATTGGTATCTATCACCCGCGGTTGCGACAATATGTGCACCTTTTGCGTCGTGCCTTTTACAAGAGGACGTGAGCGCAGTCGCAACCCCCAAAGTATTATAGAGGAAATCAATGATCTTTGGAACAAAGGCTACAAGGAAATCACCCTTTTGGGTCAAAATGTGGATAGTTTTCTTTGGTACGGTGGCGGACTCAAAAAAGACTTCACCAAGGCCAGTGACTTACAGAAAGCCACCGCAGTGAACTTTGCCCAACTTTTAGAACTTTGTGCCAAAGCCCAACCCCAAATGCGCATTCGTTTTTCTACCTCCAACCCTCAAGATTTAACCATGGATGTGATCGAGACCATGGCAAAATTTGATAATATTTGCAAGCACATTCATTTGCCCGTTCAAAGCGGAAGTGATCGTATTCTTAAAGAAATGAACCGTTTGCATACTCGCGAGCAATATTTTGCATTAATCGATAATATTAGACGTATCCTTCCAGAATGTTCTATCAGCCAAGATTTGATTTCCGGTTTTCCTACGGAAACAGAAGCCGATCACCAAGATACCTTGAGCTTAATGGATTATGTGAAGTACAATTTTGGTTACATGTTTACCTATTCAGAAAGACCAGGAACCATGGCGGAACGCAAGTTAGAGGATGATGTACCGGAAGACACCAAAAAAAGACGTCTGGCAGAAATTGTTCAAAAACAACGCGAACACAGTGAAATTAGAACTAACGAGTATCTCAACACGGTTGTGGAAGTGCTCATTGAAAAGGAATCTAAAAAATCAAGCGCCCAATGGTCTGGCAGAACCTCACAGAATATCGTAGCGGTATTTCCTAAAGAACATTATAAAGTGGGCGATTTGGTAAAGGTCGAGATAACGGACTGTACGAGTGCTACTTTGATTGGGAAAGCAGTGCTTCCTAGTTTTGAAACCGTAACCACAAAATAAGATCAACTGAGACCATTACAAATGTCTTTAAAACTTTAATAGCACCAACAACAAATTCTATTTTTTTTAAGAACTAAATCGTCTATGGAATCCATTCAAGCTATAAAACAACGTTTCGGGATTATTGGTAATGATCCCAAACTCAACCGTGCGATAGAAAAATCCATCCAGGTGGCTCCAACCGATATTTCGGTTTTAGTAACTGGAGAAAGTGGGGTGGGTAAAGAAAGCATCCCAAAGATCATTCATCAACTGTCACATCGCAAACATGGTAAATATATAGCGGTAAACTGTGGGGCAATCCCAGAAGGCACGATCGACAGTGAACTATTCGGTCATGAAAAAGGCGCTTTTACGGGAGCTACCCAAACGCGATCTGGTTATTTTGAAGTAGCCGACGGTGGAACCATTTTTTTGGATGAAGTTGGAGAACTCCCGCTCACCACCCAAGTGCGCTTGCTAAGAGTTCTTGAAAATGGCGAGTTTATAAAGGTAGGATCCAGTAAGGTGCAAAAAACCGATGTTCGTATCGTGGCTGCCACGAATGTGAATATGTTTGAAGCGATCAAGAAGGAAAAATTCCGTGAAGATTTATATTATAGATTGAGCACGGTAGACATTAATATTCCGCCACTTAGAGAACGCAAGGAGGACATCCATCTGTTATTTAGAAAATTTGCGAGTGATTTTGCGCTCAAATATAAAATGCCCACCATTAAGCTAACGGATGATGCGGTTACTGCACTTATAAAACACCGCTGGAACGGAAATATTAGGCAACTGCGCAACATAGCCGAGCAAGTGTCGGTTTTGGAGCAAAACAGAAGCATCGACGCTTCTACCCTAAATGGATATCTGCCCGATGCCAGCAACAACCTTCCGGCTGTTGTAAACAATTCGAAATCCAAGAGTGATTTCAGCAATGAGCGAGAAATTTTGTATAAGGTACTTTTCGACATGAAAAGTGACCTCAACGATCTCAAAAAATTAACCATGGAACTTATGAAAAGTGGCACTGGCGATGACATTGAAAAAGACAACGAAGGTCTGATCAAAAAAATCTATGGTGACAATAAAAAAGAAACCTACGAAGAGGATTTTGAGGATATGGAAGTACTTTCCATCCCTGAAAAATTTGAGGAAGAAGCAAAAGAAATGGACGAAAAGCTAAAGGATAAATATCATTTTGCTGAAGAAATTGAAGAAGAGGAAACGCTCTCTTTGCACGATAAGGAATTAGAACTCATCAAAAAATCCTTGGAGCGCCATCAAGGTAAACGCAAATTGGCTGCTTCAGAATTAGGAATAAGCGAACGCACCTTATACCGAAAAATCAAGCAATTTGATCTTTAAGATAATTTTGTGAATCCTTTACCTTAAATTCCAATAAGCAAGTTGTTTATTTGAATAACCAGTACTAAAACAAATGAAATCAATAAATTACATCCTTTCGCTTTGCATTTTTCCTATATTTATGGGGTGCGGGGCGTATTCACTCTCCGGAATTTCAATCGATCCAAGTGTCGAAACCTTTCAGGTTAACTATTTTCAAAATACCGCCAACCTCATAGAACCGGGTTTGGACCGAGATTTTACGCTAGCGCTGCAAGATCTCATCTTAAACCAAACAAATCTTAGTTTAACCAATTCTAATGGAGATCTGGTTTATGAGGGTGAAATTACCGAGTACCGCATCTCCCCAACCACCGCACAAGCCAATAGCACTGCTGCACAAAACCGTTTGACCATTGGGGTTAGAGTTCGTTTTTATGACAAAAGCAAACCCGATGAAGAATTTGAACAGAGCTTTTCGTTTTTTTACGATTATAATGGCGCCTCTCAACTGGTTGGCACCATAAAGGACACCGCTTTTGAAGAAATTTTTGAACGGTTAACCCAAGATATTTTTAATGCAACCTTGGCACAATGGTAATTGCTGAATTTTGATTTACGAAAAACAAAACATTGAATTTATGCTTTTGAGAAGTACTCAGAACCTTTTAAAATTGAACCCGAAACATTGATTACACAACCTTGAACAAAGAACAGTTTACATATTTGCTTCAAAAACCCCAACACATTAGTGCGGAGCAAACAACGCTCCTCCACCAATTGGTAACCGATTATCCGTTTGTGCAGTCGGCACGCGCTCTCTATTTAAAAGGCTTAAAGTCTAAGGAAAGTTACAAATACAACCAAGAGCTTAAAGTGACCGCAGCTTATACCACCGATCGCAGCGTATTGTTTGATTATATTACTTCGGAAGTTTTTAATCAAAACGAGATCTCCCAGGTGATCAAACAAAATTCGGAGCACCTCAAAAATATTAAGGTGCACGAGCACGACGATATTACCGTTAATAAAAGCGTGACCATTGACGACGCACTCAAACAACAGATACAAAATACCGAAGGGGTTCTAGACCCAGAACTGTTTAAGAAAAAAGCCGAAAAAGTGGCAGCATTCTTGGCAATGCAAGAGCAATCTTTAGAGCCATCCACTTTTGAAATCGACACTAAAAACATTCAAAATGCGCCTCCCGAAAACCCATTGAAACTTGGTGAGCCTTTAGAATTTAACCAAAACGAAACCCATTCTTTTGCTGAATGGTTAAAGATCACGAGCTTTAAACCAATTGAGCGAGAAGCTACGGAAGACTCTTTTAATCATGCACAGATTAGCAGTGTTGAAAAAGCAGAGCTTTCCCCAAAAAAAACGACTGCAATTCATAAAAAATTCAAACTCATCGATAAGTTTTTAGAGACGAATCCCAAAATTGTTCCATCAAAAGAAAGTCCTAAAATAGATTTGGTCAAAAACAACGACAGCAGTAATGACGGGCTTATGACTGAAACCCTAGCTCGAATTTATCTTGAACAAAATAACTATGAAAAGGCAATTCAATCTTATAAAGTTTTAAGTTTGAAATATCCAGAAAAAAGTGGTTTCTTTGCAGACCAAATTAAAGCAGTAAAACAATTACAAGAACATAATTCAAAAAACCAATGAGTACGTTTACTATCTTTTTAATCCTGATTATATTAGTTGCATTTTTACTAATTGTAGTTGTTATGGTTCAAAATCCTAAAGGCGGAGGTTTATCTTCATCATTTGGTGGAGGTGGTACTCAACAATTGGGCGGAGTTAAAAAAACAACCGATTTTTTGGATAAAAGTACTTGGGCCTTGGCAACCTTATTGTTAGCCTTGATTTTAATTTCAAACTTTGCAATTCCTGGTTCAGGTGGCAATACCGAATCTAAAATCATAAGTGGTGACGATACCAACACTTCTGCTCCAGTAGCACCAATGTCAACTCCAGCTCAGGCTGAAGACACTGCAACTCCAGCCGATTCTTCAAAATAAGATACACTCAATTTATATATACAAAATGCCAACTTTTACAGTTGGCATTTTTTGTTTTTACCAACCAGACAGGTTGGGTCTGCAAGTTTGTCAGTTAACTTCTATTGGCTCATTTTTTGTTCTATAGAGCCCAGAACAGTATTAACTACTAATTAAAAATAAATATAAAAATGAGTTTAAACATCAAACCGCTTGCAGATAGGGTTCTTATTGAACCAGTTGAAGCTGAAACAAAAACAGCATCAGGTATTATTATTCCAGACAACGCTAAAGAAAAGCCCCAAAAAGGTAAAGTTGTAGCTGTTGGTAAAGGCACTAAAGATGAAAAGATGACTGTAAAATCTGGCGACAATGTTCTTTACGGAAAGTACGCAGGAACAGAGTTAAAACTTGAAGGTAAAGATTACCTCATCATGCGCGAAAGCGATATTTTAGCGATTGTATAATCATAAAATAAACAGTCCAAAAAAATTAACACATTTCAAAAACTTTCAAATACTCAAATTTCAAGATTTGGAATTTAGTTATTGATAGTGATATTGAGAATTTAAAATAAAAAATATTCAAAAATGGCAAAAGACATAAAATTTGATATAGAATCACGTGACGGATTAAAACGTGGTGTAGATGCATTGGCAAATGCAGTAAAAGTAACCTTAGGCCCAAAAGGTCGAAACGTTATTATTGGTAAAACCTTTGGAGCACCACAAGTGACCAAAGATGGTGTTACCGTTGCAAAAGAAATTGAATTAGAAGACCCACTAGAAAACATGGGTGCTCAAATGGTTAAGGAAGTGGCTTCCAAAACCAACGATTTAGCTGGTGATGGTACTACAACTGCAACCGTTTTAGCACAAGCCATCGTAACTGAAGGTTTGAAAAACGTAGCAGCTGGTGCAAATCCGATGGATTTAAAACGCGGTATCGACAAAGCTGTTGAAGTAATCGTAAAAGATTTAGAAAAACAAGCTAAAAAAGTTGGCAACTCGTCTGAAATGATCAAGCAAGTAGCTTCCATTTCTGCCAATAATGATGATACCATTGGTGATTTAATCGCTAAGGCTTTTGGTAAAGTTGGCAAAGAAGGTGTGATCACGGTTGAAGAAGCTAAAGGAACGGACACTTATGTAGATGTTGTAGAAGGCATGCAATTTGATAGAGGTTACCTCTCCCCTTACTTCGTAACAGATTCTGACAAAATGATTGCAGATCTTGAGAATCCTTACATCCTATTATTTGACAAAAAGATTTCCAACTTACAGGAAATTCTTCCAATATTAGAACCAGTAGCACAGTCTGGTCGTCCATTATTGATCATTGCTGAAGATGTGGAAGGACAAGCATTGGCTACCTTGGTAGTGAACAAATTACGCGGTGGCTTAAAAATCGCAGCAGTGAAAGCTCCAGGATTTGGTGACAGACGTAAAGCTATGTTAGAAGACATCGCTATCTTAACTGGAGGAGTTGTAATTTCTGAAGAAAGAGGCTTCTCATTAGAGAATGCCGATTTAACCATGTTGGGTTCCGCTGAAACTGTAACTATCGATAAGGACACAACCACTTTAGTAAACGGATCAGGAAAAGCTGCCGATATTAAAGCAAGAGTGAACCAAATAAAAGCTCAAATTGAAACCACAACCAGTGATTACGATAGAGAGAAATTGCAAGAGCGTTTGGCTAAGTTAGCTGGCGGTGTAGCAGTACTTTATGTTGGTGCAGCCAGTGAAGTGGAAATGAAGGAGAAAAAAGACCGTGTTGATGATGCTTTGCATGCTACAAGAGCAGCTGTTGAAGAAGGTATTGTTGCTGGTGGTGGTGTTGCTTTGGTAAGAGCTATTTCAGTAATCAAGAAATTAGTAGGCGATAATCCAGATGAAAGCACTGGGATTCAAATTGTGGCTAAAGCAATTGAATATCCATTAAGAACTATTGTTTCTAATGCTGGTGGTGAAGGTAGTGTGGTAATTGCTAAGGTGTTGGAAGGTAAGAAAGATTTTGGTTTTGATGCCAAGACTGAAACTTACGTTGATATGCTTAAAGCAGGAATTATTGATCCTAAGAAAGTAACACGTATCGCATTGGAAAATGCAGCATCGGTTGCTGGTATGATCTTAACTACCGAATGTGCTTTGATTGACATCAAAGACGATTCCGCTGGTGGTGGAATGCCAGGAGGAATGGGTGGCGGTATGCCAGGTATGATGTAAAGCGATTTGCTAGACATTCGTTACACTCTTTTGTGTAACTGTATTAACATAACTAAAAAGTAAAGAGCCTTTGATTTATATAAATCAAAGGCTCTTTTTATGCGTCATTTTAAAAAGTTTATATCCTAAACAGGATGGCAGGTTGAGACAAAGTTTTAATTAAAAACCGACTCATTTTTAAGTAAATTTTTTATTTTTAACACTCCTCAATCTACATTATGATAAACAAAACTGTGCTTTTCGTCATACTAATCTTAGGCTTTCAAGGAGTTTCACAACAAGGCAACATTGATAATCTTGTAGCCCATTATACCGAATATTACGAACTGGCACCCGAGACGCTCTTTGTTCAGCTTAATAAAACTCAATTTATTCCTGGGGAAAATGTTTGGTTTAAGGCTTATGTGTATGATACAAAAACACAATCTCCCTATTTAAAGACCACCAACCTCTATGCCTCTGTATTTAATTGTAGAGGGCATTTAATGGAGCAAAAATTGTGTCACGTGCAAGAAGCGATGACGAATGGCGATTTTGATATCAAGGCCAATTATCCTCCTGGGGAATATCTTATTAAATTCTCAACCAATTGGATGAAAAATTTTAATGAAGACCTAGCAGTTTACCAATCCTTCGTCATTTTAGGCGAAGAAACCGAAAAAGATCTTGCTCCAGAAACCAAATCCATCAAAGACATTCAGTTTTTTCCGGAAGGCGGGCACTTTATTTCTAATGTGATGAATACTGTTGGATTTAAACTAAATGATAGCAAGGGAAACAGCATCAAAATCCTTTCTGCGAAGATCCTTGATTCTAAAGCCACGGTAGTTGCCAATTTTTCGAGCAACGATTTGGGCTTGGGCAAATTGCAGATTTTACCTAAAGCCAATGAAACCTACACGGTTGAAGCTAAGCTTCGCGATGGCTCAACCATTACTCAAGCCTTTTTACAACCCGAGCTTAGAGGTGTCGCTGTAACGGTTAACAATTTAAATGACGAACAATTATTTATAGGCCTTGCGACCAACAAAAGTACTTTACCCGAGTTACTTGGGAAAAATTTTTACTTACTCATTCATCGGGACGGTGCTATCAAAAAAATAGATTTCAAATTTGAATCGAATGTTTATCAATATACGATTCCTGTTTCTAGAGCACGACTGTTTTCTGGTGTGAACATCTTAACCTTTTTCAATGAGCAAAATCAACCCATTGTTGAACGTTTGATTTTTAATAGATCTAAAAATCTGAAACAATCCGTGGAGATCACAACGATGAGCAAGCGCGTTGATTCCACAAAAATCGTTCTTAAAACCACTAGCCCTTCCGAAGCAACCATTAGTGTATCGGCATTACCAGTTGCCAACGAATCCTATAACACCAACAATACTATTTTCAATTCATTTCTGCTCAAACCCTATGTAAAGGGTTCAATCGATAACGCCAGTTACTATTTTGAACATGAAGACCGAAAAACCATTTATGATCTTGACCTCTTGTTATTGGTACAAGGTTGGAGCAAACACGATTGGAAGGATATCTTTTACAGTCCACAACAGGCCTTATATAATTTTGAAACCGGTTTTCAGGTTGTAGGAAAACTAACCGATGCACAACAAGATGATTTAAAGGAGATCCAAATCTTTTCGCATAGAGATGCGCTCATGGAAAAGAGTAAAATTGATAAAAGTGGTTATTTCAAATTTGAGGAGCTACGATTAAGTGACAGTACAAAAATTAGCTTTAGTGCAAAGAATGATAAAGACAAAATGATAAAACCAAAAGTGTATTTCAATATTTTCCCTAAAGCACACCAAGACTCCATTAGCAAAGAGGAAGTAGACGTGTTTCTAAAACAACTAAATACATCGCCCAGCACCATCGATTATAGCGGTTATATCACAGACCCTTTTAAGTTAGCAAATATGGTGAGTTTGGATACCGTGAGTCTTAAAAACAAGAAGAAAGATGTTAGGACTAAAATTAAATACGGAAAAGCCGGTGGTAAATTTATTGATTTGGAGCGCGGTTTCAACACATTTACACGAGTGTTGGACGTAATTTCATATAATGGTTTTAATGTATCTGAAGGTGGTTTTGGAGGTGATGTTTCAATTAGATCCAGAAGAACTGTTGGCATACGGGCTTTTGCTACGCCCTTGGTTTATATTAATAATGTAGAAACCATTAATTTAAACGATTTACAATATCTTACCTTAAATGAGGTTGAAGATTTATATATTTCACAATCGGCATCTATAACGGGAACCACCAACGGTTTTGGAGGAACGATTAATATTTTTCTCAAACAAAATTTCTACTCCAAAAACTCTGGTGCTTCAAATTATAATTCCTCACAGATTAATTTGGGCTTTAGCAAAGCAAAAACCTATTATACGCCAAATTATGACACTTCCAATCCAGAATTACTTTCAACCTATGCTGCGGTGGCTTGGCTGCCTAACTTGAAAGCAGACCATAATGGGCAGTTTGAGTTTAACATGGTTAATTATAATTATGGCGATGTGCAACTTTATATTAGTGGAATGGCTGAAGATGGAAGCTTAATTTCCGAAATTATAGCATTGGATAAGAATCAATCTGCAAAATGATCTATATCATCAATGTGGACCTCTAATAAATGAGAACTCAAATAATTCAATAGACTGAGACGCTTTAATTGATAACATTCAGTAGTGACCCCCACATAATCGCTAGCTGTTGAATTCGTAATTAAATAATGATTTTACTAATCAAAACGCAGGTTGTGACTTAATTTATTACAAAACTTGATCTATTGTAGTCTTATTTTAAAATATAGAAGTTGCTGTTTGGCATAATCATTGTTAAATTTTTTAACATAATGTTCCTCTAACCTAACTTCACTATTATGTTAAAAAAAATACTCTACATTTTGCTCGTGACGTTAAGTGCCTCGGCCTTTTCTCAAAAAGGTGACATCAACACCCTTATTGAGCACTACACCAATTACAACGCACTGGCTGCAGAAACCGTCTTTGTGCAACTCAATAAGTCACAATTTTTTCTTGGCGAAAACCTTTGGTTCAAAGCCTATGTTTATGATACCAAAACACAAAAACCCTATTTTAAAACTAAAAATCTCTATGCATCCGTTTTTGATAGACGCGGAAATTTGATGGAGCAAAAACTCTTTCTTGTCAACGATGCCATGACCAATGGCGATTTTGAAATCAAGCCCAACTATCCGCCTGGAGACTACCTTATTAAGTTCTCTACAAATTGGATGAAAAACTTTAATGAAGATCAGGCTGTCTATCAAGCCTTTAGTATTTTAGGAGCTATGGATGAAGACGAAATGGCTTCTGAAACCAAAACCGTTAAAGATATTCAATTCTTTCCAGAAGGGGGGCATTTCGTTTCTGGACTCATGAATACAGTAGGATTTAAATTGAACGATAGCAAAGGGAAACCCATCGAAATTCTTTCTGCTACCATTTTCAATTCCAAAGGAATCCAAGTGACGCAATTCTCAAGCAATGAGATGGGACTGGGCAAATTACAGATTGCCCCAGAAGCTAACGAAACCTATAGTGTGGTCGCCAATCTTCAAAATGGCAATAGCATTAAGCAAGCGTTTTTAAAACCCGAACTTAAGGGTATCGCGGTTAGCATAAATAATCAAAATGAAGAGCAACTCTTCGTGGGCATTACTACAAATAAAACAACGTTGCCAGAGGTCTTAGGTAAAAACTTCTATTTGCTTATTCATCGGGATGGCACCATAAACAAAATCGATTTTAAATTTGCGTCTAATGTTTATGCATATACTGTGCCCATTTCTAGAAAGCTATTACTTTCTGGCGTTAATATTATCACACTTTTCAATGATAAAAATCAACCCATTTTTGAGCGTTTGATTTTTAATAAAAATGCAGCTCTTAGGCAAAACCTAGAATTAACAACAGTAAGTAAAGGGGTTGATTCTACAAAAATTCTGCTCAAAACCAACAAGAGTGCTGCAGCAACCATTAGTATTTCGGCATTACCAACAGAAAACGACAGCTACGATACAGAGCATAACATCCTCAATACATTTTTATTAAAACCCTATGTTAAAGGCAACATCGATAATGCCGACCATTATTTTGAAAAAGACGACCGAAAAACCGCTTACGATCTTGACATTTTATTACTGGTTCAAGGATGGAGCAAACTCAACTGGAGAGATGTATTTTACAGTCCGCAAAAGGCGTTGTACAATTTTGAGACTGGTTTTCAAATTGCAGGAAAACTTATTGATGCACAGAAAAGTGCCATAGACGAAATCCAATTATTCTCCAAAAACGATGCTCTTTTGGAAATCAGTAAAATCGATAAAGCAGGCTATTTTAGGTTTGAAGAATTGAGTCTAAGCGACAACACAGAAATTAGCTTTACTGCGATGAATACCAACGGTAAAATGGTTCAACCCAAATTGAACTACAACATTTACCCAAAAAATCATCCCGATTCCATTAGCAAAACCAAGATCTCCCAACTTATAAAAGTTAAAAAAACCGCTTTCAGCAGCATTGACGTGAGTGCTGTGGTATCAGACCCTTTTGAAACAACCAATATGGTGAGTTTAGATACTATAAATATTAAAAACGAAGTGAAAGCGCCTAAAAGCAAAGTCATTTACGGTAAAATGGACGGACGATATATTGATCTAGATAAAACCTACGCACCAACTTCAAGAATTTTAGACGTAATTGCTTATAATGGGTTTAACGTTTATGAAGCTAATCTGGCAGGTGGGGTATCTATCCTTTCGAGAAGACGCGTCTCCTTACCATCCTCAGGATCCGACGGTTCCCTTCGCACACCTTCAGTTTATATCGACAATCTTGAGTTGTTTGATTTAGATCAATTGCGATATATGTATTTAGCGGATATTGAAGACCTCCATATTTCACAAACACCTTCTATCTTGGGAGAGTCGGGTCGTATGGGCGGGGTGATCAATATTTTTCTCAAAAAGAATTTCTATTCCAAAGTTGATACCTCCAACAATTTCAATTCCTCACAGATTAATTTGGGCTTTAGCAATGCAAAAACCTATTATACGCCAAATTATGACACTTCCAATCCAGAATTGCTTTCAACCTATGCTGCGGTGGCTTGGCTGCCTAACTTGAAAGCAGACCATAATGGGCAGTTTGAGTTTAACATGGTTAATTATAATTATGGTGACGTGAAGCTTTACATTAGTGGGATGGCCCAAGATGGCAGCTTGATCTCTGAAATTATACCATTGGATAAAAGTCAAGCTACTAATTAATCTCTGAAAGATTCCATTGCAAAAAAAAAATTTAAAGCACAAGCGTTACTTTAATAAAACATAAATACCAAAGACCTCGCCGGTTTTAGGATTTGTAAGGTCTATATACTTTAAAATTATTGAATGCATGGAAAAGACCAAACAGTGTGCGCCCTTTTAAAAAACACAAAAAAACCCACACCGATTTTTTAAAAAATCTATGTGGGTTTAAGTTTATTTAAAATAGGTTTTACTCCTCCTTATGATCATCCTTAACCGCTTCATCACGATAGTAACAACAAGGATGTACCGATAAATAAGCCTCTTCCGTGGCCTTAAATGCTTTGGTGTCATGTCCAACCGCTGCAACATTTTTGGAGATGCTGTCCACATTGGTTTTGCGTGCATCAAAAATTAATTGAAGCTCATGTGTGGCAACACTCCACTTTGCCGATTTGACGCCTTTGGTTCTAATGGCTGCTTTTTCGATACGTTCTTTACACATGTTGCAAACCCCATCCACTTCCAAAGAAGCCTTGGCATTTTTATCTTGGGCAAAAGTTAGTGTTGTAAATAATACGGTTAATGTAAATACAATTGTTTTCATGGGTGTTGTTTTATTTTGTTTAGCCTTGCAATCGCGAACTTTTATAAGTTGTTCGGAAATTTGTGACATCACTATTATTAAATTAGCTATTGGTTCAATTTTAAAATTTTATTTTTTCTACGGATTTTTGTCTGAGCAAGAATTAGGGAATCCTAAATCTTAAGCCCGCATAATACATACTTCCAAATATGGGACCATACACAAAACTGGTGTCAAAATTAGGTCCGAAAGGGTTTTCGGCACCTAAAATAGGATTGTTTTGTCTCACATTTGTGATGTTCTCACCGCCTAAATATACTTCAAATCTTGGAGAAAACACTCTGGTAATTTGCGCATTTAAGGTGCCCACGGTTGGAGATTCTTTTGGCAATTGAAAAGCTTCGGAATTTGCTAATGTAGACGAAAAGCGTTGGGCACTTAACCAATTGTAGGTCACATCAAACTTCCATTGGGTGGTTTGCCCTAGGGTGACATCCGTTTCATAGGAGGCGTTTGCAAAAAAGCGATGCTCTGGGATTAAAGGTTTTGATAATTTACCTACTTGATAGTCGGTTTTAACATCATAATATTTGTAGGCTGTTCTTAAAGCCACACGCTCAAACACATCATAATTAAGTTCTACCTGAAAGCTCGTGGCATAACTGTCCCCTTCCAAATTATAAAAATTGAGCTCATGGGGGTTTTCCCAATCTACAACCACCTGGTTCTTAAAATCGGTCTTGTAAAAATCGAAAGTCACATCAGCTTTTCTTCCGAAGAGATTAAAACCCTGTAAATAGGAAAAACCATAATTCCAAGCAATCTCTGGATCAAGCCCATAAACACTTCCGCCTGAATCGAAAACAGCAATAGTCCTCGAAGTCGCGAAAATGTTTTGGTTTTCAGCAAAAATATTCGCACTGCGCTTCCCTCGCCCTACAGAAGCCCTAAATGCGGACTTCTCCCAAGGTGTATAGCGCAAGTGCAGGCGTGGGGTCACAAATTCACCCAACAAATTATGCGTATCAAAACGCACACCCGCGGTTAAGCTGAAATTAGTCAAATCATCAAACGCATATTCAAAAAACCCACCAAAACTGCGTTCACTACGTTCAAAATCGCGGTTGATGGCGAACTCATCGTAATGGTCGTACGTGAAATCGAGCCCTGTTTTAATTTTGTGTCTAGAATCCCCAATGATCGAATTGTAGATCACGTTAGAATACCAACTGTTTTGGTTAATGTCATAGGGCCTAAGCCCATAATAGGACTTCTGGTTGTGACTGCTAAAATTGAGTTGTACGCCTAAACTTTGCCAAGGTAATTCCGGATTCACATAACCCAATTTTGTGGAGACTTCAAAACGTTCGGTATCAATCTCACTGCCCCAGGCGTTCGTGGTGAACTTGTCCGTATCGGGGTCAAAATCCAACTGGCCCGATTGTTTAGAATCGTTGAGATAGCGCACATTTATAAAACTTACGACTCCTTTTTCGGGATTGGTATATTGCCAACGATTCATCACATTAATTTGCTCATATAGGGGCATATCCAAAAAGCCATCCTTGTTGACATCATGTTTTTGTTGGTGCAAATTACCATGTATAAAAAACCCGGTGTCCCAGCGCTCGCTCACTTTGGTATTGATATGGGTATTAAGCTCTATGCGTCCAATGCTCGCTCCGTAGAGATTTAGAAAAAGTCGATCGTCGGTTGAAGGTTTGCGCAATTCCGTATTGATTTGGCCCGCGATACTTTCGAATCCGTTCACCACGCTCCCCGCGCCTTTGGTAATTTGAATGCTTTCTACCCAAGTTCCCGGAATAAAACTGAGTCCGAAAGCTTGCGAAGCCCCTCGAATGGACGGAATGTTTTCCGAAGTCATTAAAATATACTTACTCGTTAGGCCCAACATTTTTATTTGTCTCGTGCCGGTTAAGGCATCAGAAAAATTCACATCTATGGACGGGTTGGTCTCAAAACTCTCACTCAAGTTGCAACAGGCTGCTTTTAGCAACTCGTCACTACTAACGGTAAGCATGTTTTGGGCTTGCATGTAAGAACGCGCAGTCGCTTGTTTTCTTGCAGTGAGCGTAATTTCATCTAACCCACTGGTGGCCTTAAGTTCGTGTTTGATGTATTTTATACTGGGAATGGTTAAGGTGTCGGTCTTAAAACCCACAAAACTAATAATCAGTTTTTTATAATTGTCTTGGTAGGGGATGCTAAACTTCCCATCAATATCGGTTACTGCGCCTACCGAGGTATCCATCCAAACCACGTTGGCACCTGCGAGGGGAAACATGATGTTCCCAGAGGACTTTTCGGTAATGATGCCTTCCATTTTATCTTGGGACAAGACACTAAATGGGAAGAGCCATAATAAATAAAGTATGTATTTCATGTTTTACTTCTAACAATAATTTTCAAATTTGGGACGATGGCTCTATCGAATTTCGAACTCAAAAAGCGCATGCACGCTTACGAGTTCGTTTGATATGAACTTTTATGTCCTATTTATTACTCTATTCGGAATAAAAATATGAAATCAAATTAGAAATACTTGATCAAAAACCTGTGCGTCGCGGATCAATTTGGGAGGAGCATATGGTTTTTGCGGATTGATTTGCAAGGGCAAACCTTCAAGATGAGTTGTAGAAGTACCAATTAAGGTGGCTAGAAACAGTTGCTGCGCTACATGGAATTCTTCGGAAGGATTGAGCTTCAATTGGTCTTGACCTTGAACCACTTCAATTTCGTGGGTGCAACAATCTCTTTTTTCCAACGAGGCACTTCTGCTGGACTGTAGGTCGATTCCATAGTGATCGGTATGCACATACAACGACACATGGATCAACTCCTCCCCACAAAATTGTTTCCCTATAGAAAAGGAAACAGTTGATAATAGCACCAAAAATGCCATGAGCAACGAAAACATTTTATGAACCCTCTGTGTTAACATGAGCGCGAAATTACAAAAAAATTGAGAGTATTTCTATTTCTCAAAAGCCTTAAGCTTTGCCATGTTTTAATTGAAAATAATAAAATGCAGGCAACAACAGCAATAACAAAATGGGCTGAATCAAAAAACGTCTAAAGTTGAAGAATAAATAATAGTCTTCTTGGCGCGGTTGGATCACAAAATACAAAAAGACAATAATCAAGCACATATAAGCCAGTACAAAAATAATTGCGGAAAACTTGACAATGGAGGCGTCCTTAAAAAATAGGTACAAAATGCCCAATGAGATGAGCGAGTTAAGCACATACCGCAATGTGGTATATAAGGTGAGTTTTAAAATCTCCCTATTTGGAAAATCCATATACAAGTAATCATTTTTAAAAAACAACAGATAAGGATCATAAAAGAGCTCCTGTTCAAACACGCGAATGAGCACCAACAGGCCGAATAAGACCAAAAGTAAGATGAAGTTGATTGGTTTAGGCATTGCGTTTTTTTAGTTTAGAAAATCGGTTCACCCAAAACATCCATAACAATAACACCATCCCATAGATAATGAGCGGAAAAATTACTGTATGCAAAATATCACGTCGCCAGGGGTAATTATAAAGACCGATGGTTAAAATAACGATTCGCGCTAAATTAACCGTATAAATCAAGACGCTCCCAGCAAGAATATAAAAGAACGTAGTTTTAAGTTTTCCGGCAAAGGCGATGATGAATGAAATAAATAATATGATCACACTTACTGAATTACAGCCTTCAATCACCCGAGCCACATATTTACCATTAACGATCACTTTCATTGAAGGTTCATTGGGATGGGGCACAACACTGGCATCATAACCAAAATTCTGCAACAAGACATCACTTTGCTGGGCAACGAGATGGGTAATATAATCTGGATAATACTTTGACCCATCAGAAAGATCCAAATACAAATTATACCCAAAATTAAGCACAAAATACACCGCCAAAAACGTAAGAATGAAAATAACCACAGGTTTGTATTTAAATAAGAGTGACTTCAAAGGCGATGTATTTATATACCGTTAAAATTATATAAAATGAATTTCACAGTGCCCCTTTTTGAATACTTTTACCAAAAATTGATGAACTTATGACTTTTGAAGCCCTAAAACCACAAATTAAAGAACGCTTACAAAATAAAAACGCCAGTGTTGACGATCGCTTATTAAGTGTGTGCAGCTTGCTGGAGCAACAGATTGCCCATTACAATTGGGTAGGATTCTACTTTAAAAATGGCACTAAAAATGAGCTTAAGCTAGGCCCTTACGTGGGCGCACCTACCGACCATACGATCATTCCGTTCGGGAAAGGCATTTGCGGACAAGTAGCTGTCTCGAATAAAAATTTCGTAGTTCCAGATGTTTCGGCACAAGACAATTACATTGCGTGCAGTATTACAGTAAAAGCGGAGATTGTAATTCCTATTTTTATTAATGGCGAAAATATGGGGCAAATTGATATCGACTCCAACACGCCAGATCCCTTTACCTTAGAGGATGAGCGATTTTTAGAGTTCGTTTGCGCAGAAGTAGCGCTGCTGTTATGTTGATTTGAACGTTTCAGCTCAATAGTTGCAGAGCCTCAACGTTTGTATCTACTCTGAAATGCTGGCAACTTGTCCTACATGCCCGTGCGAATCGCTTCAACAGGATCCAGTTTAGATGCTGAAATGGCAGGAATGATGCCAGATAGCAACCCAATAAAGGTAGAGAGTGAAAAGCCCAAGAAGATATTAAAAAAAGACAGAACAAAAGTAAATTCCTCGACATAAGCATTGGCGACCAGCGACACGATCCAAACCATCGCTATGCCCACGATACCCCCCAAAACCGAGAGAATTACTGCCTCAAACAAGAATTGAAATAGAATAAAGCGGTTTTTTGCCCCCAAGGATTTTTGAATTCCAATAAGGCTGGTACGTTCTTTAACACTTACAAACATAATGTTCGCCACCCCGAAACCGCCTACCAAAAGTGAAAATCCGCTAATAACCCAGCCAATGATATTTAGCGTAGAAATAATACCATCGATCATATCTTGAAATCCAGAGATGACGCTAATGAAAAACGGATCAATATCATCGGGTTTTAAACCACGTTGGTTGCGTATCAACTGCGACACTTCAGCCTTTAGCTCATCAATATCTGCATCTTCGGTAGGTTTAATGATGATAATGTGGTTCATATTCTTATTATTATCCCCAAAACGATTCCTCACGTAATTAGCGGGTAAAAACATAGAAACATCGTTGCTATCGCCAAACAAACCAGATCCTTCTTTGGCTACCACCCCAATTACCGTAAATTTCTGTCCATAAATGCGCACGCGCTTTCCTAAAGGATCCAATCCGCCAAATAACTGATTGGCAATCTCATCACCAATTACTACAACTGGTCGTCCTGAGTTGGATTCGGACTCGCTGTAAAATCGCCCTTTAGAAAATTTCAAGGCCTGTATGCTCTCAAACTCATGGCTAACAATCACGGTATTAACGCTGGAGACCGACTTCGCTTCAAAACTAATGTTCTCTCGCTTGGCA